>Ga0335074_10000323_pt1 | contig 71278 bp, 65 predicted proteins | sample Lox_Sample_23_FD_206715 | JGI IMG/M metagenome (GOLD analysis project Ga0335074, IMG submission 206715) | Soil microbial communities from Loxahatchee National Wildlife Refuge, Florida, United States - Lox_Sample_2.3 | ecosystem: Environmental > Terrestrial > Soil > Wetlands | place: USA...
CTCTTCCATGCGTCAGCTGACTGTTTCGATGCTTGCGTGCGCGCTGCTTGCCGGCGCTGCGTTTGCGGACACTTCCCAGAGCCCTCCGACGAGCAACGCGACCGATGAGCCGGACGCGACGGTGGATTTCACAGGCGGTAGCATTGCAGCCGGTGTGGGCTTCGTGTGGGGCCATGGCGACCTGATCTTCAAGGGCTCTAAGCACTCCTTCAAGCTCTCCGGAATATCGATCGTCGACGTGGGCGCCTCCCACATCACAGCGAGCGGCGTCGTGTACAACCTCAAGGATCTCAGCGACTTCGACGGTAACTATACGGCCGCCTCGGCTGGAGTGACGATCGCCGGTGGCGGGTCGGCTGTCGTTCTGCGGAACGAACACGGCGTTGTCATCAAGTTGCTGTCGACGGCCGAAGGGTTGCGCTTCAATCTCTCCGCCGACGGGGTGAATATCAACCTCCGATCGTGAGAGTAGGCTGCTCGACAACTCGCTCGAGCATCGCTCGCGATGCCCGGCACGGCAGGATGCCCCGCCGCCCCCTTTTTCGGGCAGCGGGGCATCTTGTCAAGGAGCAAGCGTGCTCTCGATCGCCCAGGGGTCGTTCTCGGCTTTGACCGGCATCGCATTGGTCACTGCCAACGTGCTCGCGGATCAGCTGGGACTTCCGCTGCCCGCGGTTCCGACCCTGCTCCTCGCAGGAGCGCTCGCCGCAGAGGATCTCGGGCGGGCGGGTGAGCTCTATGCGGCGTCGATTGCAGCCGCAACCCTCGCGGATAGCCTCTGGTACGCGGCCGGGCGGCGATTCGGGCGGTCGACAATCCATGTTATCTGCGGGCTTTCGCTGACGCCCAAGCAGTGCGTGAGCGAGACCGAGCTGCGATTCGGTCGCTGGGGCGGCTCCGCGCTCATCCTTTCGAAGTTCATACCCGGAATTTCGATCATCGCACCACCCCTGGCCGGCGCGCTGCGGATGCGATGGTGGCGCTTTCTCTATCTCACCGTCGCAGGCTCTGCGTTGTGGACAGGCGCGTTTCTCCTTGCGGGTATGCTTCTCGGCCGACAAATCCGCCAGGTACTGCCACGGATCGTGCGGTACGGCGGAGTCGCGCTCGCCGCCTCGGCTGTGGCGCTGGCGATCTATGTTGCTCTGCGGTGGTACCAGCGCCGTCGGCTAAGGCCTGGCGCTGCTTCGTTTGAGCGGACCCAAGGTCAGCCGAGAGCGCCCTGATCGTCAGCAGACATAGCTCCCCGGGGTCGAATCCAGCGGGTCAGCCGCTCGACTTGGTAGCTGCGGTGTCGTCCTCGGAGACACCATTCGCAGAAGTGCTCGCAGTTGTTGGTGAAGACTCGGTAGCAGTCCTCGCCGGCCCGCGAGCGTGCTCGTTCAACGACCACTTCCGCAGCGAACCGCGCAGGTCCATCCCTCACGACCACTGGGTGCCCGCGGCTGAAGTCCCAGAGAGATACCTCTTCCACCGGTCCCCTGGGAAAGATCCGGGAAACGGCCCCACAGTGCATGACCCTGCCGTCACCCACGTAAATGCCGTGATGGAGGAAGCCGAACCGCGGTGTGACGAGATGCGCGCCAAGCGGCGGCTCTTCCCAGTCGGCCAATCTCCGGTCGCCTCGGCGGTGCTGAGCTCTTGCGAAAGGGTTTCCATCCGAGTGCACCCAACGTTCTACACAGTGCCAAAACCGCCGGACGGGCCGATACTGGACGGTGATTCTCGCCAGCATGGATCGATCCTCCGGACCAAGCGCTCACGGACTCGGGTGAGCCGATACGACCTTGCGGTCACTCAATGCGACTCCGCTTTGGCGCCTGCTAGGCGATCCCGCGAACTCCACGTTCGTACGGCGCCACCGGCCCGGACTCTCCCCGATGATCCGGCGAAACGTGCGATTCAGATGTGACTGGTCGGCAAACCCACATATGAGTGCAATCTCGGTAAGCTGCTGACTCGTCGAGGTCATCAGCACCTTCGCTCGCTCGATTCGTCGCAACATCACATACGCCATGGGGGGCAACCCAAGGGTTCGCTTGAACGCCCGGGAAAAATGACTCTTGCTGAAAGACACCAGCGCAGCCAGAGCCTCCACTTCGAGCTTCGATTCCAGGTTCGCTTCGATGTGCGCGACCGCCCGTCTTGCCTGCCACCGCGCAAGGCCCCCAGATCGGAATGGACTGTTCGTGATGGGGTCGGACGGGCTCGATGGCTCCGCCGGAGGCCCGAGGAGCGCCGACGCATCGTTCAGGCAGCGCCACGCAACCTTGAGGTCACTCTCCAGGAACAGCATCGCTCGCCTGACGAGGTGGGCTATACGCTCCGATGGGGAGGGGGCCGGGCCCAACACTTGATCGAGCCGGGACAGCCTGAGTGGGGCACGCCTCTCATCGGCGCATCCGGTGGCGCTCAGGTCAGAATGGGACGTCAGACTCTGAAGCGCGGTGTCCTCTCTCATCGACCTCCTCCTCTCGTGTCAACTCACCGATCGTCGGACGGTCGCAATTAGGACAGCGCGCGCGCGCAGCAGCAATTGAACGTTGGTATGTGAATACTTTCGTATCTGGTCCGTGCTGCGACGGGCGCGCCTCTCACGCGAGAGTCAGAAATTGGCTGCAGCCCTCAGACCGAAGATCACATCGTTCGCATTGCGGGCGACACCTCCCGGCTGCATGACGTACTGGAGGTTTGGACGCAGATCCAGCCAGCCCCTCACGTGGAGGTTGTAGAAGATTTCTCCCGCCCATTCGGAGGTCTGCACGGGTACAGGCTCGTATCCGTACCCTGGCACATCCGTCCCGTACCCCAGGGCGTCCTGCAACCGCTCCACACCCGAAACGCGTGGGTTCACGTGAGTCTCGCCGACCGCGAACCCCAGCTCGTCCGCCGCGCGTGCCGCGAAGGGCCCGCTATAGAGCACCCCGGCAGCGACCTGGCGATCAAGCAGTGAGGTGCGCCGGTCTGCATAGGTCGCGTTCACAAAGACGCTGACACCCCGTTTACTGTCGGCTCCCGCAGGAGCTGTCAACTGCTGCTGGAAGTTGACGTATGTGCCGTATTGCCCGTGACGCAACAGGGGTGCGCCCCCCGCAATCGCGAGCGGCTCATATTCGGTGTTTTCCACCACGTCGGGCGCAGTGGTAGAGCTGTACCAAGCCCCGATCTTGTAACTGCCCGCGAGTCCGTGAAAGCGCGGGAGCCAGCCGATCTCAAGCGGCGCCAGGACGCCCGTCGTACCCGGCGGATTCCCGAGGTTCAGTGCGTTTCGGGTCAGGAGGAAACTCGGGTTGACCGCATAGGCTCCCAGCTCGATGTACCCAAGACCCTGCAAGGTCGCCTTGATGCGCGTCGCCCACTGACTCACCGGCCAGTTGTACCAGTAGCTACCGGCGATGTTGCCGGGCGGCGAGCCGCAAAACGTCAGGTTCATGAAGTCGCAGGAGAACGATGCGAAATCATCACCCTCGGGCATTCGCCCCATTTTCCAGTCGAGCGCCCCATCGAGATAGCTCTGGTCATACCAGAACTCCGTCCACCTCCAGGTCTGACCTCGACCGTAGAGTTCCTGCACCTGCTGCAGCGACTGCAGGTTCGCATCGGTGCTCAGGTTGCGGCCGTTGCGGTCCGTCACCACCACGTTAAACTGCGCGTGCGGTACTCCGAAGAGCTTATCGAGATCGAGTGTCGTCCAGAAGGTCCACTGATCGGTATATCGCCACAGCTGCTGGCTCCCGCCCTCCAGATTCGTCGCTGTCTCCGAAACATAGCTCACCCGAAAATCGATGCCCTCCTGGCGGAGCAGCTCCCGTAGGTCATCCCAGTCGAGTAGCAGCTCGGGACTGAAGGGGGGAGGCGCTCCAGCGTGCGCCACGGCGCTGAAGCTGATCAACGCCACCGCAAGGATGTACCGCCTGATGCTGATCACGAGAGGTCTCCGCACGTGCTCGGGAGATTTGGATGCCAATGAACCGTGGCTGCAGCCGCGATGCTACGCATTCGCACCGGGCCAGCACTTGAACCGTTGTGCGAGCGAGATGGGGCTGTTAGCAGTACCGTACAGGGAATCAGCCGAGATCTTTGGCAATGTTCTTGGCGATCCTGAGTTGCGGCGGTGACCGTGCCACTGGCGCCGGAGACCTTGCCATGAACACGCAGATTTCCTCTTCCTCGTCTTCTTCCAATGCGGTTATCCCGCTCCGACCCGGCTCGTCCCTCGCAGGAGGTGAGTCGGCCTACGGAGCAGGGCGAGACACGACGAACCTATCGCTGTTCGTCTTCGCCCTGTTCTTCTTCTTTGGTGGGATCACGAGTCTCAATGACGTCATCATCCCGAAGCTCAAGGAACTCTTCACACTCTCCTACGCCGAGGTCATGACCGTGCAGTCGGCCTTCTTCGGTGCCTATCTCATCGTTTCTCTGCCGGCTGCAGCTCTCGTGCGCCGCGTCGGCTACATGCGTGCAGCCGTGGTCGGCCTGACGCTCATGCTGATCGGCTGTGTGATGTTTGTTCCGGCCTCCTCCTCCGCACTCTTTCAGATGTTCCTGATTGCCCTGTTCGTCATTGCAACCGGTATCACGATCGTTCAGGTCGTCGCTAACCCGCTTATTTCGCGACTTGGGCCGCCGGCAACCGTGCACAGCCGACTGACGTTCGCTCAGGCATTCAACTCACTCGGCACGATGATCTTTCCATACTTGGGCTCGGTGCTCATTCTCGGCGCGCTGGCGGCCACCGATCCGAAAACCCTGGGCGGTGCGGCGCTTACCCAATACCGCATCCACGCCACCCGTGCCATCGAGAGCACCTACGTGGGGCTCGCAGGAATCCTGTTGGTACTCGCGATCCTCGTCTACTCGTACCGTAACCACCTGCGCGAGACGCGAAGCAAGGAGAGCAGCTGGCGCGAGGCGGTGTCTCTGCTTCGGTTGCCCCGCTTCGCCTGCGGGGCCCTGTGCATCTTCCTTTACGTCGGCGCCGAGGTAGCGATCGGCTCTCTCATCGTCAACTACCTCATGCAGGCTGATGCGCTCGGCATCGGGCAGAAAGCGGCTGGCGAGCATGTGCCGTTTTACTGGGGTGGTGCGATGATCGGTCGATTCATCGGCGCCTACCTGTTGCGCGTGTCCTCACCCGGCAAGGTGCTCGCGACGGCTTCGGCCGGCGTGATGCTGCTGCTCTTCATCTCGTCGCATACGGTGGGCGCGATCTCCGGCTGGTCGCTTCTGTCGGTCGGTCTTTTCAACTCCATCATGTTCCCGACGATCTTCTCGCTCGCCTCCGAGGGCCTGGGCCCGAGGGCCGCATCCGCTTCAGGCCTCATCGGTGTGGCGATCGTCGGTGGAGCCGTGGTGCCGCCGCTGACGGGGCACATGGCGGACCTCATCGGGCTTAGGGCTGCGCTCTTCGTTCCGGCGATCTGCTACGCTGGGATTCTGGCGTACGGCATCTACGCCCGGCGTCCCGTCGCGCTCTCCGCGAACCCCTCCGCATCATGACCGTCGAGTCAAGCTCAGCCACGGCGAGCCGCCACCGGAGCGCGTGATGCCGAACGTGCTCGTCATCGGCAGCGTCAACATGGACCTTGTGGCCCAGACGGACACCTTCCCGCGGGTCGGAGAGACGCTGTTTGGTAACGCCTTTGCAACTCACGCCGGCGGTAAGGGAGCCAATCAGGCCGTTGCTGCCGCACGCCTCGGGGCTCGGGTGACGATCGTGGGCCGCATCGGTCGAGACGCCTTCGGGGATGAGCTCAAGATGCGACTCGAGCGAGAGAAGATTGAGAGTCGCTGGTTGAGCGTGACCGAGGGCGCGCCCACAGGCATTGCCGTGATTACCGTCTGGAGAGCGGACAATGCGATCCTGCTCATCCGCGGTGCGAATGCGGCGCTCGCGCCTCGCGACCTCGAGGCGGCCGAAAGCGCCTTCGCCGCGGCCGACGTGGTGCTCGCCCAGCTGGAAGTGCCTCTGGCGACCGTGCAGCGCGCCGCGCAGCTTGCTGCGCAGCACGGCAAGCCCTTCCTTCTCAACCCGGCGCCCGCGATGGCGCTGCCCGACTCCCTCCTCGCGCGCTGCACCCTTCTAACCCCGAACGAGTACGAGCTCGCAACAGCCTTGGGGCGCCCTGGCGCTCCGTGGCGGAGCCTCCTCACGCTCCTGCCCGGGCGCGCCGTCGTCACCAAGGGCGAGGATGGGGCCTACTACACCGACCGCTCCGGCGCGCTGCGACACCAACCAGGTTTTCGCGTGAAACCGGTCGATACCACTGGCGCGGGCGACACCTTCAACGGCGCGCTCGCCGCATACTGGCACTTGGGGCTGCCCGAGGCCGTTCGGCGCGCCTGCGCCGCCGGCGCCCTCTCAGTCACCAAGCCCGGCGCCCAGGACGGAATGCCGAGCGCTCAAGAACTCGGTGCCTTCCTCGAAAGCGCTCGATGAAGCGACTCGGGCATCTTAATCGCGACATCGCCCGGGTGCTCGCCCGCATGGGCCACACCGACAGTGTCGTGATCGCGGACTGCGGATTGCCGCTCCCGCAGGCGATCGAGTGTATCGACGTATCGCTCGCGCTCGGAGATCCTCGATTCCTGCGCGTTCTCGACACGGTGCTCGCCGACCTGCAGGTCGAGCGCGCGGTATTCGCCGAAGAGACGCGCGAACACAACCGCTCGATCGCCGATCGTGCCTCGAGCCTCGCAAGCTCCGGCATACGGGTCGAGTTCGTGTCCCATGAGCGCCTCAAGAGGCTCACGCATCGCGCGCGAGCGATCATCCGAACCGGCGAGGCGACGCCCTACGCGAACGTCATTCTCCATTCGGGAGTGATCTTCGAGGCCTGCGGAGGCACCACGCCGTGCACGTGATGATGCGCGGAATCACCAAAGCATTCGGGCCCGTGCGCGTGCTGGAGGGCGTGGACTTCTCCGTCTCTGGCGGTGAGATTCACGCGCTCATGGGGGAGAACGGTGCCGGCAAATCCACTTTGCTCAAGATTCTCTCCGGTTCATCGAGTGCCGACTCCGGTCAGATCCTGATCGACGGCACCCAGGTTTACATCCGCTCAACCGGCGATGCCTCATCCCATGGCATTGCGATCATCCATCAGGAGCTCAACCTCATTCCGCAGATGTCGGTCGCCGACAACCTATTTCTCGGGCGCGAGCGCTCGCGGCTGGGTGTGCTCGAGCGGGCTCGGATGCGCCGCGAGGCTGCCGACTGGCTGTCGCGGGTCGGCGCCTCACACATAGATCCAGACCAGGAAGCCGGTATGCTCTCGATCGGCCGCCAGCAACTGATCGAGATCGCCACGGCGCTGTCCAGAGACTCCAAGGTCTTGATCATGGATGAACCGACGGCATCGCTCACGGAGCACGAGATCGAGGCGTTGTTCTCGATTATCGGGAACCTCCGGGCTCGTGGGGTCGCGATCGTCTACGTCTCGCACCGCCTGGAGGAGATCTTTCGCATCTGCGACCGCATCTCGGTGCTGCGCGATGGTCATTTCGTCGGCGAGCGACGGATCCCGGAGACGAGCTTCGATGAGGTCGTGAAGATGATGGTCGGTCGAGACCTGCACGACCGCTTCCCGAGACGCGACGTACACCCAGGGCCCGTGCGGCTGAAGGTCGAGAACCTCGCCGACGAAGGGCGGATTCGTGATGTCGGCTTCGAGGTGCGCGCCGGTGAGGTACTCGGCATCGCCGGCCTCATCGGCGCCGGACGCACGAGGATTCTCCGAACGCTCTTCGGGGTAGACCGAAGGACCGCGGGCCAGGTGAGCCTCGACGGTGTCACACTCGCGATCCGATCCCCTGGAGATGCGATCTCAGCCGGGATCGGGTTCGTCACCGAGGACCGCAAGCGCCAGGGATTGGTCCAGGGCCTCTCGGTGCGCGAGAACGCCTCTCTCGTTCACCTCGACGAGTATGAGTACGCCCGTACGGGCATCGTCCGGTCGCGGGCCGAGCGTGCGGCCGTGCGTGAGCTGATCGACGAGCTGCACATTCGGACGCGGGATTCCGAGCTCGAGGTGAGAGCGCTCTCCGGCGGGAATCAGCAGAAGGTCGTCTTCGCCAAATGGCTCGCGCAGACGCCGCGCGTGTTGCTGCTCGATGAGCCGACCCGCGGTGTTGACGTAGGCGGCAAGTCCGAGATCTATCAGATCATCAATCGCCTCGCAGCAAGGGGCACGGCCATCGTCATGGTCTCCTCGGAGCTACCCGAAGTGCTGCAAATGAGTGACCGGATCCTTGTCATGCGCGAGGGCCGCCAAGCCGGCATCTTCGATGCCCAGAGCACCAGTCAAGAACAGATCATGGCAGCCGCGACCGAAGGGCTGCGCATCTGAGGACCGCCTCGTGACGACGCAATTCAGGGAAAAGCTACAGCGCCTCGGACCCCTCGCATCTGCAGGCCACCGTCTGAGTCCGCAACTCAAGGAAGCGCTCCAGCGACTGGGGCCCCTCATAGCGCTCCTCGCGTTGTGCGTAGCGTTGGCGTTTCTCAGTTCAGACTTCCTCTCGGTCGGAAACGTGCTCGACGTGATGCGCCAAGTCTCCATCAACGCAATCATCTCCTTCGGCATGACGTTCGCGATACTGCTCGGAGGCATCGACCTATCGGTCGGTTCCATCCTGGCCGTCTCCTCGGTGCTGATTGCACTCCTCTTGAAGGCGCACTACCCCGCCCCGCTCGCCACGCTCATTGGGGTTCTCTGTGGCGCTACCATGGGTTCGATGAACGGCCTGCTGATCACCAAGGGAAGAATGGCGCCGTTCATTGCAACGCTCGGCACGATGACCCTGCTGCGAGGCATGGCGCTGGTGTTGTCGAAAGGCAGCCCGATCAGCGGCTTCTCGAGTGATTTCTTCTCGTGGCTCGGCGCCGGCTACCTCGCTCGGGTCATTCCTCTACCCGTTGTGTGGATGCTGCTGCTATTCGTCGTCTTCTGGTTTGTGCTCGACAGGAGTGTCTTCGGCCGTCACGTTTACGCAACCGGCGGGAATACCGAGGCGGCGAGATTGTCGGGGATCCGGACCGACCGTGTGCAGATTGTCGCTTACACCATCTCGGGCGCCATGGCCGCCGTGGCGGGCGTCATCCTCACCTCGCGACTCGATTCCGCACAGCCCACCGCCGGAGCCGGTTACGAGCTCGACGCCATCACCGCCGTGGTCCTCGGCGGAACGAGTCTCGCCGGCGGACGCGGCTGGATCTTCGGCACTCTGGTGGGTGCACTGCTCATCGGGGTGCTCAACAACGGCCTGAATCTTATGGGTGTCTCCGCCTTCTATCAGCAGGTGATCAAGGGCACGGTGATCTTGCTCGCGGTGCTACTCGATCGGGCCCCCAGGGCGGAGTGAGGAGGGCGCATGTTTCGGACATTTGTAATCGGCCTTTGCGGGCTGATGGTTGGCTGTCTATTCGCATGCTCAAGGCAGGGTACCGCCGATCGCGGTGACAATGCTACTCGCCCCACGCCCGGCGGGGGCGCCACCATCGGATTGTCCATCTCCACGCTGAATAATCCGTTTTTCGTTGCACTGCGTGATGGCGCTCAGTCCGAGGCAGCGGCACTGGGTCTGCACTTGCTAACGGTCGATGCCGAGAACGATCCCGCAAAGCAGATCGCGAGCGTCGAGGATCTAATTCAGAAGAAGGTTGCGGTCATTCTTCTCAACCCCACCGACTCCGATGCGGTTGCGAACGTGGTCAAGGAGGCGACCGCCGCTGGGATCAGAGTGATCTCACTCGACCGGGCCGTGAACGGTGCCGCCGTGAGCAGCCACATCGCCTCGGATAACATCGCCGGCGGCAGGATGGCTGCCGCATTCCTGCTCAAGAAGCTCGGCGGGAAGGGCAATGTCGTCGAGCTGGAGGGCCTTCCAGGCTCGAGCGCCGCCCGCGAGCGCGGCGAGGGTTTCGAGCAGATGGTGAAGACCGACCCCAATGTGAAGGTGGTCGCGCAGCAGCCGGCTGACTTCGACCGGGCCAAGGGGCTTTCCGTCATGGAGAACATCCTGCAGGGGAACCGCAACGTGCAGGGCGTGTTTGCACAGAATGACGAGATGGCGCTCGGGGCGGAGCGGGCCATCGAGGAAGCCGGATTGCGCGACGTCGCGGTGGTCGGCTTTGACGCGACCCCGGATGGATTAGCAGCTGTGATGTCCGGCAAGCTGGCCGGTACCGTCCAGCAAAAGCCCCAGTTGATCGGCAAGCTGGGTGTCGATGCCGCCAAACGGCTGATCGACGGAGAGCCGGTCCAGAAGAGCATTCCTGTCCCGCTGGCTCTCGTGAGTCAGTAGGTCGAGTTGACGGTAACCTGGAAGGCGGCCCGAAACCGCTCACGCGGCGCAACCATCCTCAACCCGTGCCCGCTCGCCAGGGCGTTCGTCGGCGCTGTCATCGGCTCAATTGCGATGTAGTCCTTGTCCCTCGGTGCGAAAACCTGCGTGTACCGATAGCCCGCCAAGAACTCAACTGTGATTCGGCGGCCAGCACCCACAAGCGCAAACGCCGGACACTCCTCCAGCACGACGAAGCCGTCGTCGAAGTCAGTCTCGCCGAGCTGCGAGTCGAATGCCCCCATCAGCTCCTCCCTGCCGGAGGGAATCCCGCGGCCGTCGGACACCAGCCTGCGCATCGCCGGCAACGTGAGCCGCCACTGCGCACGCGGAAGCCCCGGGATCCCGAAGTAAGGATGGAACCCGAAACTCACAGGCACTGGGCAGTCGGAGCCGGCCACCAATGTGGTTTCGACGATGAGGCCGTCAGGCCGAAGTGTCACCGTCATTTCCAGGTGGTGAGGAAATGGAAACACCGCGAGCAGCTCGGAGCGGTTCCAGTCCAGCCGCGCCGCGATGCGGTCAGGCCTCGCTTCGCATACTTCCCAGGCGAGCAACGCCCAGCCGACACCATGCATCGGCAGCCCATTGGCATCGAGGTGCAACAACCGCGACGAAAGGTCGAGAACCACTCTGCGGCCAGCAACCTCGTATACCGGGCCAGCGAGGCGGTTGGCCCAAGGGTGCAAGAGCGGAATGCCGGCAGAGCTCCCCCTTGCGGCCGCCGCCGCGAGATCTTCGACCCGGCGCAGGAGCTCTTCACCTCGATGTCGGAGGGATGCCCCGAGCATTCCTCGAGCGGGCAGAAAGACCGCATCCAAACTGCCGGCTGCAAGCCGCAACGCAGCCGGATCGTTCAGAAGAGCGGCGGGACGGTCTTCGGCGTTGCGCCCAGCGAGCGTCATGCCGTTGCTTTCCCAGCAGCTCCAGAGTGCCTTGGGGCTGCCCTCTGCCGCGCCCAAAGGCGAAAACCGCCGAGAAAGGCGTTCGCGTTGTCACCCGCACGACACCTTTTGGGCAGCTTGTTCAGCAGCTTGGCGTTCCCGCCGCCCAGCACGATGTCGTCCGGCTCGAGCGCAGCGATCAATTGCTCGACGACATCAGCGACGTGCTTGTGCCACTTCTTCTCACCGTATCGCTTCAGTCCGCGAAGTCCGATGTAGTCTTCGTAGGTCGCCTTCTTGTAGGGCAGATGGCCCAGTTCCATCGGCTCGACGATACCATCCACGATCATCGCCGTGCCGAGTCCGGTGCCCAGGCCGAGAAAGAGCATCTTGCCGCCTCGATAGCTTCCGAGCGCCTGCATGGCCGCGTCATTCATGAACTTCACCCGGCACTTGAATGCGCGCTGAAAATCAAAGAACGTCCAGCCTTTCCCGAGATTGTGCGGCTCGGTGACCGGCCGGTTGTGCAGAACTGGCCCCGGATAGCCGGCCGAGATCACCTCGAACTTCCAATCGGCGGCAAGTCTCTTGACTCCCGCAACCATCACTAGCGGAGTCAACCTCGGCCCGGAGGGAAACTTGCGCGCTTCGTCCTCTCCGCTGACCAGGATCTTGACGTGAGTCCCTCCGATATCGATTGCGAGGATTTTCATGATCCATTCTCGCGATAGTCACGGCGCCGCACAATTCCGTTTAGACACTGCCGACTGCGCCCAGCCGACTACCGCATCGCGCACGCTACCGATCTCAGTAGCGTGCGGTTGCAACAGCTTGGCGATGAGTCCCGTCCAGCCCGTCTGATGAGACGCGCCCACGCCACGTCCCGTGTCGCCATGAAAGTACTCGTGGAATAGAACGTAGTCGCCGAAGTGCGGATCGCCGGCCAGTTTGGAGTGATACTTGAGGACCGCTCGCTGTCCATCTGCCCCCTTGAGGAAGAGTGGCGACAAACGACGCCCCAACTCCTCGGCCACCTCATACAGGGTAAGGAATTTTCCCGACCCCGTCGGACACTCGACCTTGAAGTCGTTACCGTAGTAGTAGTGAAATCGCTGCAGCGCCTCGATGATGAGATAGTTGATCGGCACCTGCCTCCTACCAAGTACTCATGAAATCCGTCCTTGAAGTAGCCGCTTGTCTCGTTCATGCCGAGCAGCCGGCGGGAATTCGTGTCGTTGTCGCAGAACAGTAGTGTCGGCGCAGAATCGAAATCACCCCGCAACCGCCCGAGATCCGCGTGCTGGATTTCAACCGCGCCCGGCCGACCGATCAGCTTCGGCTTCGGTACGCCCAGTTCCCACGACCAAATATTGCGACAGCACAGTTGCGGCAATAGGGTGAGCCGCGCAGACCCCGGGCCTCGGTTGTATGCAGTGATCTGCATGAGGATGTCGTCGGGCGAGGCTTTAGCGTATTCGACGAACACGTCGAAATAGCGATCATCATCGAACAAGCCCGTATCCAGGAGCTCGAACTCGGTGTGTTCGAGGCCGCGCCGGCGGTTTTCCTCGCGGAGCTGCGAGTAGGGAAAGACAGCCTGCGGATACTTGTAAAGCATCTTCAGGTACGAGTGACTCGGCGTGGCGTCGAGGTAGTAGTACAGCTCCTTCACGTCCTCGCCATGATTACCTTCGGAGTTGGTCAGCCCGAACAGCCGCTCCTTGAGCATCGGGTCCTTGCCGTTCCACAACGCCAGCGACAAGCATAGATACTGACGGTCGTCGCTGAACCCTGCGATGCCGTCCTCGCCCCAGCGATAGGCGCGGCTGCGCGCGTGATCATGCAGCAGATAGTCCCACGCAGCTCCCGAGGCGCTGTAGTCCTCGCGGACAGTCCCCCATTGACGCTCGGAGAGATACGGGCCCGAGAGGCGCCAATTCTCAGTGCCCGCGCCGTCATTCGCGAGTCTCTGCCTTTCGGTCGAGATCTTCATCGATCACGTCCGCGCGGCGCGCGGTGCGGTGCGAGCTTCCTGGTCTCCACGCGGGGCTGCCAGTCTCTACCGGGGAGCGTCTGCTTTCTTGTGTGTTTGGGCCTTGGGCAGCACGGTCATCCCAGCCCGTTGCTCCAGAGCACTGCCACAAAAATGCCGGCGGCGCCCCGCCGCCTACGCACCCTTCCCCCGAGCCTGCCCGCGCGGGCGTCAAATCTGCCGCACTCCCGAATCGCCGCCGATCAGGAGCACGTCCGCGGGCCGCTGGGCAAACAGGCCCACTGTCACGACGCCAGGGATCTGATTCAATGCCGACTCGAGCGCAATCGGGTCCTTGATGACCAGGTCATGCACGTCGAGGATCTGGTTGCCGTTGTCGGTGACATACCCCGCGCGCAGAACCGGACGCCCGCCGATGGCGGCGAGCCTGCCGGCGACCAGGGTACGCGCCATGGGAATGACTTCGACCGGCAAGGGGAAGTCGCCGAGGGTCTCAGTCAGTTTCGTGGCGTCAACGATACAGACGAAGACTCGAGAGCTCGCGGCGATGATCTTCTCGCGGGTCAGGGCGCCCCCGCCTCCTTTGACGAGCTGACGGGCCACGTTGGTCTTATCCGCACCATCGATATAGACCGGCAGCTCCCCTACTTCATTGGGATCCACCACTGGGATGCCGGCTGCCTTCAGCCGTTGCGTGGACTCGTTGGAGCTGGAGACCACCGCCTTGAGATTACCCCGCTCGGCGGCGATGAAGTCAATGAAGTGATGGACTGTGCTGCCGGTGCCGATACCCACGACCTCATGTCGTCCCAGCCATGGGAGGGCCGCCTGTGCGGCGCGACGCTGGTTTTCCCGTATATCTGTCATCATTCCTTACCGGCTTGTCCTCCGATGCACCCTGGAGTCGAGGCCCCGGAGCAGGTCGCGACACCTCGGCGCTATTCAGCGCCGATCCGCGGTGAGGGGAGTCGCCAACGCCTGCGGCTCGATTCCCGCGGCCTGTGCGAGCTTGATGAAGGGTGACGGGTAGAAGCCCAGCGCGAGCATGAGCAGGAGCAGCACGATCAGCATGCTTCCGCCCGCGTCTCGAGCCCAGCGGAGTCCCGAAAAGCCAGCAGGCGCTGTCGCGGGCGGTGGTACCGCCGCAGCGGCGGAACCCGGCACGACCGGTGGGCGCAGATAGAGCTGGATCATGGCGCGCAGGTAGAAATATAGACCGATGGCGCTGCCAGCCACGATCGCGCCAAGCAGGAGCCACTGGCGCTCATCGACGCCAGCTCCCAATACGTAGAACTTGCCGAGGAACCCCGCGGTCAAGGGAACTCCCGCGAGGGAAAGGAGCGCGAGGGTGAGGATCGCGGCAAGGCCAGGGTGCCGCCAGAACAGACCTCGATAGTCCGACAGCGCTTGGGCCTCGTGATCCAATGGACCCGAGACCAGAGTGATCACGCCGAAGGCGGCCAGCGTCGTGATCGAATAGGTGAGAAGATAGACACCCACGGCTTCGGCTGCGAGCGGCCCAGAGGCGATCAATGCAACCAGCATGTACCCGAAGTGAGCGATGGCAGAGTAGGCGAGGAGGCGCTTGAGGTTCGACTGCAGCAGTGCCAGGATGTTGCCCACGACAATGGAGAGAACTGCGAGCACCGAAAGCGCGTCGATGAGGGTGGCGTATCGCGTGGCATGCGTATCGACGACGTAGCGCAGGAGGAGCGCGAACGCCGCGATCTTTAGGCCAGTGGCCAAGAACGAAGCCACGGGCGCGGGTGCTCCTTGATAGACGTCCGGCGTCCAGAGGTGAAACGGAGCGAGCGACAGCTTGAAGCCGAGGCCGATCAGGATGAGCGCTGCCCCGAGCATCACGATCTGCTCACCGACTGTGAGCTCGCCGAGCCTCGCGCCGATGTCACCAAACCCCATCGTCCCGGTCTGGAAATAGACGAGTGCCATCCCGAGGAGGATGAAGGCCGAGGCAACAGCGGAGAGCACGAGGTACTTCATGCCCGCCTCGAGCGAGCGGCGCTCCTTCACGAGATAGGCCGCCATGCCGTACATCGGCATGGAGAGGAGTTCGAGGCCGACAAAGAAAGAGATGAAATGACGGCTCGCGACCATCACCATCGCGCCCACGGTGGACAGGAGCAGCAGCAGATACATCTCCTCGCGCTGACCCGGGTAGCGCACCAGGTAAGTGTGCGAGAGGGCGGTCGTCGCGAGTGCGGCGATCAGGATCATCGCCATGTAGAAGCAGGCGAAGGGGTCGACGATCAACAAAGCCGTGATGGATCGCGGAGCGGCGCAGACGTGCCACACTGCGGCCGTCGATGCCAGCGCGAGCGCAAGACCCACCATCGATACCGATGCAACGAGCGCGTGGTGACGTTTGATGGCGATGGTCAGCATCACGATGACACTGGTCGAGGAGACGATCAGCATTGGCGCAAGGGCGAGCAGCTCTGGGTGGGTCATGGCGGGCCACTCATAGGTCAGATGGTGCCCTCTCCTCATTCGCGGCTGGCGCGTAGAGAGTCTGCAAGGCCTGCGTCGGCGCACGGGAGACCTGGAAGAACGGCCGCGGGTAGAGCCCCAGCCAGATCATGACAACCGTCAAGGTGCTCAGAATGGCGAACTCGCGGCGGTCCAGATCCGGAAGCGGCGCCTCGGCGGCGGGTTTGCCGTAGAACGCACGCTGCATGAGGATCAGGGAATAGACCGCGGAGAGAACGAGGCCGATCGCGCCCACCATGGCCATTCCCGGATGAGTCTTGAAGGTGCCAAGCAGAATCAGGAATTCCCCGAGGAAATTACCGAGTCCCGGAAGGCCGAGCGACGCCAGAATGAAGAAGAGCCCGAACTGCGGCAGGTTGGAAAAGCGCGCCCACAGCCCGCCCATCTTTCGCAGATCACGGGTGTCCAGCCGCTCGGCGAGCTGTCCGCAAAGAATGAAGAGGCCCGCGGCGCTGATCCCATGAGCCAGGATCTGCATGGTAACGCCCTGCAGCGCCTCTTCAGTGCCTGCAAAGACACCGAGTACGATGAAGCCCATGTGGCTGATCGAGGTATAGGCTACCAGGCGTTTGGCATCGTTCTGGCCAAAGGCGCACCACGCCCCATACACGATCCCCAGCACTCCGAGCCACATTGCAATGGGGGCGAGCTGCGCGGATGCCGCCGGGAATAAGGGCAAGAGGTAGCGCAGGAGGCCATAGGCCGCCGTCTTCAGGAGCACGCCGGCGAGGATCACTGAACCTGCGGTCGGCGCTTGGGAGTGGGCGTCGGGCAGCCAGGAGTGGAACGGCACCACCGGGAGCTTCACGGCAAAGGCCAGGAAGAACCCCAGCATGATCCAGAATTCGGTGCGCCCGCTCATCGGCGTTGCGAGCAGGTCGGAGTACGCGAACGTGAGCACTCCGCTTGCGTGATAGTGGACGAATACGAGCGCCAGAATCGCGACCAGCATCACGAGGCCAGCGGATTGGGTGAAGATGAAGAACTTGATCGCCGCATACAGACGGGGCCGACCGCCAGGAATGTCGTGACCCCACAGCGCGATCAGGAAGAACATCGGGACCAGCATCACCTCCCAGAACAGGAAAAAGAGGAAGAGATCGGTCGCAATAAACACGCCAATCACGCCCCCCAGATTCCACAGCACGTTCATGTAGAAGAAGCCGGCATCGGTCTGGATCTCCTTCCAGGAGCAGGCGACCGAGAGCACGCCGAGGAGTGCGGTGAGCGTCACGAGAAGCAGCGACAGTCCATCGAGTCCCAGACTGAAGCGGATTCCGAGGCGCGGAATCCAGGGCACCGAGAGCTGCTGCACCCAGTGCCCGGACGGATGGCCCGCCGAGGGAAGGAGTGTCTGAGAGTAATCGCCGGTGAGCCAGAGACCGGCCGCCAGTGCCAATGTCAACGCCATTGTAGCGAGCGCGACGTAGCGTGCCTGCTCCGCACCGAAGCGCTGCTGCAGCTGCCAGCAGAGCAAGCCGCCGGCAAAAGGAATCAATAGGAGGCAGAGCAGAGTCACGGCTGCGCTCTCACACGAAGACCATTGCGATCACCAGCACCGCCCCAGCCGCCATGCCGGCGGCATACCAGCGAATCCGTCCGGTTTCGGTGCGTACGAGAGCGCCATTGAGCGCCCGAAGACCTGCGGGAATGGCGAGGATCGCAAGGTCGATCCCATCGCGAATGTTCACCCTCGCAAACCATACGAAAGGCCGCACCAGAAGCCGTTCGTAGAGCCAATCGAATCCCCAGCCCTGGACCCACCACCGGGCGAGCAATTTCCCGAGCAGCGTCCCGCCAAGCCACGCGATGACGCGCCGCTCCCCAAGGAAAAGCCCGCAGGCGACAGCGAGGCCGGCGAGCGCCACAGCGCCAGACAGAATTCCCACGGCGACCTTGGCTCCGTGGACAGCATGCTCGGGCGCCCCCGGAAGCACACCGGCAAGAGGCGGATGGATCATGCCGCCGATGAAGGTCGAGAACACGAGCAACACGGCGAGCGGCAGCCAATACGTGACACCGTGGCCGCGATGGGCGTGCGTCCGCGCTTCGCCGTGGAACACGGTGAAGATCAGGCGGAAGGTATAGAGGGGCGTGAGAAAGGCACCGACGAGCCCCGCGAGGAAAAATCCGGAGTGCCCACCAGCGTAGGCTTCCCACAGAATCTCATCCTTGCTGTAGTAGCCGGCGGTCACCCATGGGAAGGCCACGAGCGCGAGGCCACCGACGAGGAAGCAGGCATACTCGAGTGGCAGCTGCTTGCGCAGGCCGCCCATCTTGAAGATATCCTGCTCGTGGTGGCAGGCAAGGATCACCGCGCCAGCGGTCAGGAACAAGAGCGCCTTGAAGAAGGCATGCGTCATTAGATGAAAGATCGAGGCGCTCCACGCCGCTGAGCCGAGCGCGAGGAACATGTAGCCGATCTGACTCATGGTGGAGTAGGCCAGGATCCGCTTGATATCGTTCTGCACGAGCGCAGCGCAGCTCGCGAGAAGGAGCGTCGTCGCCCCGATCACCCCGACCGCCTCGAGCGAGTACGGGGCCAGCTCGAATAACCCGTGCATGCGCGCGATCAGATAGACGCCCGCAGTGACCATGGTCGCCGCGTGGATCAGCGCCGACACAGGCGTGGGGCCCGCCATGGCATCGGGGAGCCAGGTCTGCAGGGGGAGCTGGGCCGACTTCCCCACCGCACCGCCGAGCAGCAGCAAGGTGATCGCGGTGACCACCGGGCCGCCGGGCTGAAAATGCTGCTGCGCCAGAACCACCGCCTGCTGAATGTCGAGCGTGCCGAGGGCGCGAAACAGCCAGAAGAGCCCAATCGCCATCAGTGCATCGCCGACCCTTGTCACGATGAAGGCCTTGCGCGCCGCGGTGCCGTTGGCCGGATCCTTGTACCAGAAGCCGATCAGGAGGTAGCTGCAGAGGCCAACCCCTTCCCAGCCGAAGAACAGGAACAGCAGGTTGTCGCCGAGGACGAGCAGCAGCATGCTCGCGACGAACAGATTCATGTACGAGAAGAAGCGTGCGTAGCTGTCATCATCCCGCATGTACCACGCGGCGAACACATGGATGAAGAAGCCGACTCCCGTGATCACCCCGAGCATGGTCAGCGACAGTCCATCGAGGCGCAGCGCAAGGCGCGGCGCGAATCCGCCCACGTCGAGCCATTGCCAGAGCGGTTGGGTGAACGCGCCGCCCGCCGGCGGGTGGGCGAAGAATTCAATGCCGATGGCGAGCGTCATCAGGCCCGAGAGGCCGACGGCGCCGATACCGATGGCCGCCGCCACGTCTTCCGACAATCGGTCGCGCCCAAGGGTGAGAACGATGAAGCCCAAGAACGGGGCGAGGAAGATGAGAAAGAGCAGATCGAACATGGCGGTTCAGCCTCTCATCTCACTGGCCGCATCGGTATCGAGAGTGCCGAAGCGGCGATAAAGCTGCAGCAGCATCGCAAGGCCCACGCTCGTCTCAGCGGCCGCAAGCGTCAGCACCATCAGGAACATCACCTGGCCATCGGCCTGCCCCCAACGGCTGCCCCCGGCCACGAAGGCGAGCGCCGCCCCGTTGATCATGATCTCGATCGACATCAGCACGAACAGAAGATTGCGCCTCACCAGAACCCCGAGCAGGCCCAAGGAGAAAAGAACACCCGCCAGCATCAGCGTGAATTGCAGGGATGCCGTGCTCATTCGTGTCGACCCAGGTGGAACGCCGTGACCAGCCCGGCGAGCAGCAGCATTGAGGCCAGCTCCACGGCGATCACATACGGTCCGTAGAGCGCCACGCCGACCTGCGTCCCCGCGATCGTCTGACCGGCGAGGGGAACATCACCGCTCCGCTGAAGCAGCAGGCGCGCCATCTCGACGAGCAACGCCAGAGACAAGAGCCCCGGCCCGATCCAGGTGCGCGGCCGGAGCCAGCGACGCTCCTGGTCCACCGTCGCCCTGCCCAGATTGAGGAGCATCACGACGAACACAAAGAGCACCATGATGGCACCGGCATACACGATCACTTCCAGCACGCCGGCGAAGGGAGCGTCCAGGCTGAAAAACACCATCGCTACACCGAGAAGCGAGACGATCAGATACAGAAGCGCGTGCAGCGGATGGCGGTTGGTGATCGCAAGCAAGGTCGCGAGTACTATCACGCTCGCCTCGAGATAAAGTGTGGGCTCCATGTCCATCCCATGCATCAGGGCATCAGGTCCTTGACCTCGACCGGCCGCGCCTCATGGACCGCGGCACCCTTGGGCTTACCGGCGATCGCGAGCCCGGCGATGCGGTAGAAATTGTATTCCGGCACCTTGCCGGTGCCGCTGATCAGCAGGTGCTCCTTCTCGTATACGAGGTTCTGGCGGTCATATTCGCCGAGCTCGAAATCCGGGGTGAGCTGGATTGCACTCGTCGGGCAGGCCTCCTCGCACAGACCGCAGAAGATGCAGCGCGAGAAGTTGATGCGGAAGAATTCGGGATACCAGCGACCGTCCGGCTGCTCGCCCTTCTGCAAGGAGATGCACGCGACCGGGCAGGCCACGGCGCAGAGGTTGCAGGCCACGCAGCGCTCCTCGCCATCCGGATCCCGTGTGAGAACGATCCGGCCCCGGTAGCGGGGGGGCAGATAGGGCTTCACCTCCGGATAGAGGATCGTGTCGCGCTTGCGAGTGGCATGCGCGAAGATCATGACCAGCGTACGCACATTCGAGAACAGGCCTTTGAGAATGCTGAACATGGCTAGGCCCGTGTGGGTCCCGTGAGGACGAAGGCCGCGGTGGCGAGGAGGTTCGCGAGCGACAGCGGCAGACAGAACTTCCAGCCGAGCGCCATGATCTGGTCGTAACGCGGCCGGGGAAGCGCGCCGCGCAGGAGGATGAACATCATCATGAAGAACAGGGTCTTCAGGGCGAACCAGATGCAGCCCATCCACGGCAGCCGGTCGGCGAGTGGGCCGTGCCAGCCGCCGAGGAAAAGCGTGGTGAGGAGTGAGGAGATCACGACGATCCCCACGTACTCGGCGACGAAGAACATGCCGAACTTCATGCCGGAGTATTCGGTGTGATAGCCGGCGACGAGCTCCTGCTCGGTCTCCGGCAGGTCGAATGGAAAGCGGTGCACGCTCGCGATGGCGGCCAGGGAGAAGGCAAAGAAGCCAGCGCACTGGGGGACGATGAACCAGAGGTGCCGTTGCGCCTCGACGATGCGATCGAGGCGGAATGAGCCCGCCTGCATCACGACGCCCATCACGGCGATGCCCATGAACACTTCGTAGGAGAGCATCTGCGCCGCCGAACGCAACCCGCCGAGAAGCGCATATTTGCTGTTGCTCGACCAGCCTCCCAGCATTGCGCCGTAAACCTGTAGCTCGGCGAGTGCGAGGAACAGGAGCAAACCCACATTCAGGTCCGGTGCCACGCCCCACCCCGGTGCCACCGGGATCACGACAAAGATCAGCAGTGCCGTGGCCATCGCCACCAGGGGCGCGAGCAGAAATACCGGGCGATCCACGAAGCCGGGCACCCAGTCCTCTTTGAAGAAGATCTTGATCATGTCCGCGACGACCTGCAGAAGGCCGAAGGGCCCTACGCGGTTGGGTCCGTAGCGGTCTTGCCACAGGGCAAGCAATCGCCGCTCGACCCAGATCATCCATGCAGCGATCCCTACCAACCCAATGAGGAGCACCAGCGCCTTCGTCCCACTGAGAAGCGCGGCCGTTAACTCGGGGCTCCACCCGCTCACGGCGCCGCTCCTCTGCCGAGCTTGACGATCGCACCTGCGGTGAACCAGGGTGCGCCTGGCACACCGACCGGAAGGCCTACCGTACCGCGCGGCAAGTCGGACCGGCGCCGCAGCGGCAGGGAGACGGTTGCACCGGACAAGGTCACCTCGAGGTTCGAGTTCTCTTGGACCCCGAGGTCATCGGCATCGGCCGGATGAAGCGCGACGTAGGCCGTGGGAATGAGGCCCACAAGTGGTGCGGCGCGCGCGGTGAGCTCCTCGCTCCCGAAAATATGTGCAAGCGGGAGTGCCCGCCACTCCCCGGCGCGCGCAACGAATGGAGCCGGTATCCCCGCGTGATAGCGCGCGACGGTGCCATTGCCGGCGGCCTCGATCAACCGCACGCCCGGATCGCCGCCTTGCAAGTGCCCGCCGACCTCGTCCTGAAACTTGTTCCAGGATTGCGGAGAGTTCCAGCCGGGTGCCCAGGCATAGGGGATCAAGGCACTCGGCCGGGTTCCTGCCTGGGTGCCGTTGTGCCCCTCCATCGAGAAGGCGAGCGCAGTGTCGGCGTCCTGGGGCTGACGAGGCTCATGGACCGAGAGACTGGCGCGCATGGCGGTGCGGCCGCTGTAGCGATGCGGCTCGCGTGCCACCTTCAATCCGCCCATTCTGAATTGCGCATTGGGCGCTGCCCGGACAATCTCGCGCAATGCAGGCACCGCCCGCGCCACGGCAGCGGTGAGCTGATCGAACTGTCGCCACTCGCGGAGGTCTCCGGTCTCGCGCAACTCCTCCAGCCACCTCCAGGACTCGCGAATGACGTTCCCAGGGTCGTAGTAGCCAGGCTCATAGACTTTGAAGTAGCGCTGAGCGCGGCCCTCGTGGCTCACCACCGTGCCGTCGCTCTCGGCGAATGAGCCTGTCGGCAGCACGACCGCCGCTTTGGCGGCGGTCGCATGGCTTTGATGATCGAGCACGATGAGCCTTACGCGGGCGAGGATGGAATCCACTCGCGCGCGATCGGCGCGGCGATAGAGATCGTTCTCGAGCACCACCAACGTATTGGCCTCGCCCCGCTCGATGCGGGCGAAGGCAGCCTCGAGGTCGGAGCCCTCTCGGCCGACATTGAGAAGCGCAAGGCCCAGGCTGTTCACCTCGGGCACGATGAGACAGAGCTCTGCCTGTTGGCCGCGGGCGTGCAAGGCGCGCGTGACGTTTGCGGCCGCCAACACGACAGCGCCGGAGCCGGAACCCGTGCCCGAGACGATCAGGGGCTTGCCGGCCGCGGACAGCGCGCGGGCGATCGCGTCAGCCCGCTGTGCGCTCGCGGGATCGAGCCCCTGCACCGGCGGCGCGGCCGAATCGAGCGCATGGGCAACCGCGAAGCCGAGGCGCGCGATGTCGTCCGGCGCGGCGCGCCAAGTATCGGCGGCGACATCGTCCAGGCGCGTGGCCGCCATGCTCGCGATGAATAACGGGTGTTTCTCGTGCTGCCCGACGTTTGCGCGGGCCTCGCTCTGCCAGTCGGGGAGGCGCTTCTCGGCCGCCATGACGGCCGATTTGCCCTGCGCGCTTTGACGCGCGGCGAGCGCGACACGCGGCGCCGTGTTGGTCACATCCTCCCCGAGCACGAGTACCGCGTCGGCGCTTTCGATACCCCGCAAGGTCGCCGGGGGAACCGGACTCGCCTCAAGAGCTTCGAGCACGCAGCGCACGAGCGCAGCCTCGCCGCTGGCGTGACCGTCGTGGAAATGCTCAGGACCGACCAGTGCGCGGAGCGCAAAGTTGGATTCGAGAGAGGCGCGCGGTGAGCCGATCCCGATGACACCTCGAGCGGACTTGAGCATCTGAGCGGCCCACCCGAGCGCCTCGCCAGCTTCCGCCGCGACCAGGCTTCCATCACGACGCACCAGGGCTTGGCGCGGGCGGTCCTTGCGGTTCACGTATCCGTAACCGAAGCGTCCGCGGTCGCAAATGAAATAGTGGTTGACGGAACCGTTGTAGCGGTTCTCGATGCGCCGCAGCTCCCCATAGCGTTCGCCAGGAGAGATGTTGCAACCCACCGAGCAGCCCTGGCAGATGCTCGGCGAATACTGCATGTCCCATTTGCGGTTGTAGCGCTCGCCATGAGTCTTGTCCGTGAACACTCCGGTGGGACAGACCTCCACGAGGTTTCCCGAGAACTCATTCTCCAGCACCCCATCGGTCGTACGGCCAAAATAGACGTTGTGGGCGGCGCCGTAGACATCCAGGTCGGTTCCGCCGGCGTAGTCCTTGTAATAGCGCACACAGCGGTAACACGCGATGCAGCGGTTCATCTCATGATTGATGAGCGGGCCCAGGTACTGGTTTTTGTGCGTGCGCTTGCTGAAGCGGTAGCGGCGCGAGGCATGCCCCGTCATCACCGTCATGTCCTGAAGGTGGCAGTGGCCGCCTTCCTCGCACACCGGGCAATCGTGTGGGTGATTGGTCATCAGCCACTCGATGACGCTTGCGCGAAAGTCTTTCGCCTCCGGGTCGGCGATGGAGATGCGCGTGCCATCGACTGAAGGCGTCATGCAAGACATGACGATGTGTCCCACGTTGTCGTGCGCGTCGCGGTACTGCTTCACCGCGCACTGCCGGCATGCGCCGACGCTGCCGAGCGCTGGATGCCAGCAGAAGTAGGGGATGTCGAGACCGTGCGACAGGCAAGCGTGTAACAGGTTGTCCTGCGCGCCCACCTCGTACTGCCTACCATCGATGTCAATCGTTGCCACGTCGCTTAGCCCTTTTTCTCAAGCCACCGCCTGAACGACCTGCCGGGCCATGCCGGCCTCGAACTCGTGGCGAAAGTATTTGATGGCGGACTGGAGTGGCTCGACCGCTCCCGGGGCGTGCGCGCAGAACGTCCGACCGGGACCTAGGAATCGGCAGAGCTGCTCGAGAGTCTCGATGTCCCCGGGCTGCCCCTGGCCGCGCTCGAGCGCCGCGAGGAGCCTCACGCTCCAGGGCAGGCCGTCACGGCAGGGAGTGCACCAGCCACAGGATTCGCGCGCAAAGAACTCCTCGAGGTTGCGCACCACGGAGATGATGCTGCGGTGGTCGTCCACTACCGTCAGCAGGCCCGTGCCCATGCGGCTCCCGGCCTTGGCGATCGTGTCGAAGTCCATCGCAAGGTCCAGGTGCTCGGGCATCAGGAAATCGGTCGACGCGCCTCCCGGCAGCCAGCACTTGAGCCCGAGCCCCTCCCTCATGCCACCGGCGTGCTCCTCGAGAATCTCCCGTGCAGACACGCCGAAGGGCAGTTCCCAGAGGCCCGGACGCCTGACGCGACCGCTCACACCATAGAGCTTCGTACCCGAGTCCTTGCTCTTGCCCTGCGACAACCCGCGGAACCACTCAGCGCCTCGCAGGACGATGTGCGGGACGTTGCACAACGTCTCGACGTTATTGACGACGGTGGGCTTGCCCCACAGGCCCGCGACCTGCGGGAACGGCGGCTTCGCGCGCGGGCGTGCGCGGCGGCCCTCGAGCGAGTTGATAAGCGCGGTCTCCTCGCCGGGGATGTAGCGACCGGCGCCTGTGTGCACAAGGAGGTCGAAGCTCCAGGGCGAGCCGAGCACGTTTGCACCGAGGTAGCCCGCAGCCCTGGCCTCCACGATAGCCCGCTCCAGCCGCTCGGCGGCAAGCACGTACTCACCGCGCAAAAAGATGTAGCCGCGGCTCGCCTGGATCGCATAACCGGAGACGATCATCGCCTCGATGAGCTGATGAGGCACGCCTTCCATCAGAAGACGATCCTTGAATGTGCCGGGCTCCATCTCGTCGGCATTGCAGATCACATACTTCTGACGGGGGGCACCCTCGCCCATCGGCACGAGGCTCCATTTGACACCGGTTGGAAATCCGGCACCGCCACGGCCACGAAGGCTCGCCTCCTTCACCACACGGGTTACGTCGGAGGGTTGCATCTCCTTGAGCGCCTTGCGGACCGCCGCGTAGCCCTCCTGCGACTCGTACCCGCGAATGTCGAGCGGCGTTGCCAGATCGACGCGGTACGTGAGCGGCTGGGTGTCCGCCGTCATGGATATCGCTCCAGCAATCGAGCAATGTCCCCCGGCGCGACGTCGAAATGGGTTTCCTCGTCGATCATCAGCACGGGACCCCGGTCACAGGCACCCAGGCAGCAGATCGGCAGCAACGTGAAGCGGCCATCGGCGGTGGTCTCGCCAAATCCGATGCCGAGGCGTTTGCAAACCTCATCCCTGACCTCCTCGTAGCCGGTCAGGAAGCACGCCACGCTGTCGCATATCTTAATGACGTGTCTACCAACGGGGCGCCGGAAGATCAGGCTGTAGAAAGTGGCCACGCCTTCGACATCGGATGCGGGGATCCCGAGTAGAAGGCCGATCGCGGGTATGGCGGCATCCGGCACCCAGCCGTGGCGCTTCTGCACGATCTTGAGCGCCCCAATGCTTGCGGCACGCGGATCATCGTAGTGGCGGATTTCCCGCCCGATCAGCTTGCAATCCTCGACGTGCAGCGCGAAAGGCTCCTGATCCCCCGGCAATCCCGTGCTGTGCTTCGCAGCGGCAGTGCTCATGGGCTCACCGGTCCACGTCCGCCATGACGAAGTCGATGGAGGCGAGGTGGGCGACCAAATCGGGAATCATGCGGCCGCGAACGACCTGAGGAATCATCTGTAGATGGGGAAAGCTCGGCGTACGGATGCGCGTTCGATAACTCATGGTGTTACCGTCGCTCGTCAAATAGTAGCCGTTGATTCCCTTGGTGGCCTCGACCAGCTGGCTCGACTCACCGGGCGGAATGACAGGACCCCACGAGACGGCGAGGAAGTGCGTGATCAGGGTCTCGATGTCCGTGAGCATGCGCTCGCGCGGCGGAGGACACGTGAGCGGGTGATCGGCCTTGTAGGGTCCGGCAGGCATGTGCTCGAGGCACTGACGAATGATGCGGCAGCTCTGACGCAATTCCTCGACTCGCACGACGCACCGATCGTACGCGTCACCGCTCCTGCCAATGGGTACCTCGAATTCGAAGTGCTCGTAGCCGGAATAAGAGCGCGCCTTGCGATAGTCGAAGGCGCAGCCGGTCGCCCGCAAGCCGGCGCCGGTAACACCCCATTCGAGCGCTTGCCGGGTGTCGAACGGCGCTACGCCAACGCAGCGGCCGCGAAGGATGCTGTTCTCGACCCCCGCCGCGACGTACTCCTCGAGGCGCTTCGGAAACCAGTCGAGGAACTCGCGGACCTTCACGTCCCAGCCGCGCGGCAGATCGTGCGCGACGCCGCCGATGCGATACCAAGCAGGGTGCATGCGAAAACCGGTGACAGCCTCGATCACGTCGTAAGCCTTCTGTCGATCTGCGAACATGAAGAAGATCGGCGTCATCGCGCCCATGTCCTGCAGGTACGTGCCGAGGAAGAGAAGATGCGAAGTGACCCGGAAGAACTCTGCCATCATCACGCGGATCGTCTTGACGCGATCCGGAACCTCAATGCCCGCGAGCTTCTCGACCGCCAGCACATAGGGGAGGTTGTTCATCACCCCGCCCAGGTAGTCGATCCGATCGGTATATGGAATGAAGCTATGCCAGGACTGACGCTCCGCCATCTTCTCGGCGCCCCGGTGGTGGTAGCCGATGTCGGGAACCGCGTCGACGATCTCCTCGCCGTCGAGCTGCAATACGATCCGAAACGCACCGTGCGCCGAAGGATGATTCGGCCCGAGGTTCAAGAACATGAAGTCCTCTTCCTCGCCGCGGCGCCTCATTCCCCACTCCTCGGGCTTGAACTCCAGGGCGGCCTGCTCCTCGTCCTGGCGCAGCGCGGTGAGCAGGTACGGATCGAACTCCGTGGCGCGCGCCGAGTACTCTTTACGACCCGGATGCCCCTGCCAGTAACGCGGCAGCAGAATCCGCTCGAGGTGCGGATGGCCTTCAAAGCGGATGCCGAACAGATCCCAGGTCTCGCGCTCGTACCAGTTCGCGTTGCTGTAGATGTCGACGATGGACTTGATCGAGGGGAACTCGCCTCGCAGCGGGACCTTGAGGCGCACCTGCCCAGAATCTTTGGGTCCGCAACGCTCGATCGAGAGCAAGTGGTAGAAGACTGTGAAGTCCGCTGGCGGGAGCCCCTCGCGATGACGGCGCATGCGTTCATCGACCGCCTGCAGGTCGAGCAGCATCGTGAACGGTTGCGGCACGGAGCTCTTGAGAAACCGCAACACCGCATCGCGATCTTCCGGCTGCACCCACACGGTGGGCACATCGTCCTTGGTCGACTGGCGGACGAAGCTGTTCTCGCCGAAGCGCGTATACAGCTCGCGCACGACCCCGGGGAGCGCTACGGGAGTTTCATCTGCCATACGTCAGATCGCGTCCGGCGTTCGCAGGACATTCTGCGCCTGCCGCTCGGCGAGCTTCAGGTCCCGCTGCGCGGGTAGCGGGGCACGGTAAACGCCCTGGTCTCCGATCACCCAGGAGAGTGGCCGGCGCTCCGCGGCGATCGCACTTTGCAGGAGCAGCAGGCCCTGAACGAATGCCTCCGGTCGCGGCGGGCAGCCCGCGACGTACACATCGACCGGCAGGAATTTGTCCACTCCCTGCACGACCGAGTAAATATCGTACATGCCGCCTGAGTTGGCGCACGAGCCCATCGAGATGACCCAGCGCGGCTCGAGCATCTGCTCATAGAGTCGCTGCACCACGGGCGCCATCTTCATGAAGCAGGTACCCGCCACGACCATGACGTCAGCCTGGCGCGGGGATGCGCGGATGACCTCCGCACCAAAGCGCGAGAGATCGTGGACACCGGTGAACGCAGTCGCGAACTCCACGTAACAGCAGGAGAGGCCGAAATTGAACGGCCACAGAGAGTTCTTGCGGCCCCAGTTCACGAGGTCATCGAGCTTGGCCAGCACAACATTCTTTCGTGCCGCCTCTTCGATGATGTAGTTTTCCTCGTGATTGACGCCCGCCGGCTTCGGCGCGCGGCCTTGGGCGGCATCGATCCGGGTCAGGGTGTACTCCATAGCCGGTCTCTAGATCCTGCTTGCGTCCGCGGCGCTCTGGCGGCCCGGGGACCAGTCAAGGCCACCCACGCGCCCGACGTAGAGGAGTGCCGCCAAGAGCACCACCACGAAGATTGCGGCCATCCGGAATCCCATCCAGCCGTCCTGCCTCACTGATACGGCCCACGTGTAGAGAAATACGGCCTCGAGGTCGAAGATCACGAAGAACATGGCGACCAAGTAGAACTTCGCCGGCATGCGAAGCTGTGCGCTGCCGACAGACACGGCGCCCGACTCGAAGGGCTCTTCCTTGGCGCGCCCATGATCGCGGCCGCCGAGCACGTAGGAGGCGCCAAGCATGAGACCCACGAGACCGAACGCCGCAACGGCATAGATAGCGAGTGCCCAGCGCTCCGGCGAGACGCGCGTGACGAGCGCCATCAACGAATGCATTCGATTTCCTCAAACCTATTGATTGATGGATCGGTGCTTGGATAGTTCCGAGATGCGAGGCTAGCCCACGGTGGTCTTTGGCGATTGTGCGCCCGTGCTGTCTAAGCGCGGGGATCCACTTCGCGTCGCTTGGCCTGCTGTGGGCACGTGCCACCGGCACGCGTATCGGCGATACCATGGTGCAATACAGTCAACCGTGCGCTCGTGCTCTAGTGAGGCGACGCCGCTGCGGCTCAATCGATCCGAGCCCCGGTGATCCAGCTCATTTTGCTTCCGCGCTAACGAACCGGAGCGTCGATGGCGGACACGGACGACTCGTTGGAGACCCGGCGCGAAGATCGGCCGCCCCGCGATTTGGTGCGCACCGACTCACCGGCTCCCACGGATACCCCTGTCGCCGTTCGCGAGCGCCTTCCCACGACGACCCGAGTGGTTCGACTTTTCCTGAAGCGACTCCACGGCCGATCGACGCTGATCATCGTCTCGCTGGTGGCACTGACCATCGGTGTGGCGCTCGCTACCATTCGCAATGGCGTGACCCTGGGCGGCATCACCGGGAGCGAGAGTACGGATGATGCCTACGTTCGGGCGGACCAGATCACCATTTCATCTCACATCGCCGGCTATGTGGAGTCCATCCCAGTGAGGGACAACGAGGTGGTCCAGGAAGGCCAGGTGGTCGCGACCATCCAGGACGATGACTATCGAGCGAAGGTTCTGAATGCGGAAGCAGCAGTCGAAACTGCTCAGGCTGGCGTGGATGTCCTGTCCGGTCAGATCCTGGTGCAAACTCGGAAGATCGCGGCTGCATCGGCCGATGTTCGGGCAGCGCAAGCCGTACTCATACAGTCCCGTCTGGAGCACACGCGGCAACGCGAGCTGATCGATGACGGAACGACCTCTCAGCGGGAGCTGGAATCTGCCGAGGCCGACGAGGATCGCCTGAGCGCTGCCCGTGACGAGAAGGCGGCCGAGCTGGCAGCTGCAAGGGGGCAGCTGCAGGTCATTCGTGCGCAGCGTCTCGAGGCGCAGCAGGCTGTCAAGGCGAAGGAGGCGGAGCTAGAGCTCGCACGTATCGATCTCGGCTACACGCGGATCGTGAGCCCGGCTGACGGGCAACTGTCGGAGCGAGCCGCGCTCAGGGGCGAATACGTGACGCCGGGGAGCCGGATTGGCCTCGTCGTACCGCTCCCGAACGTTTGGATCGTTGCGAATTTTCGGGAATCTCAGATGGCCCACATGAATCCTGGGCAGTCGGCGGTGGTCACGGTCGATAGCGTGCCCGGCATTCGGTTCCGCGGGGTCGTCGATAGTTTCGAGCCCGCCTCGGGTGCCTTGCAGGCGCTGCTTCCTCCGGACAACGCCACCGGGAACTTCACCAAGATCGCGCAACGGTTCGCGGTCAAGGTGGTCCTTGCGCGCAGCCAGGCGGGCATCGATCGGTTGCGTCCCGGGATGTCGGCCATCGTCACCGTTGCGGTGGGAGGGATTCGAAAAGAGCGGAGTGTCGGTCGGTGAATAACCAGGTGCCCCCAGCAACGCCGATCACGCCCAAAACGATCCTGTCCAGCCTCGCTGCGTTCTCCGCCGCCTGGATGGTAGTTATGGCCACTCGCTACTTCGCGCTCCAGGCAAACGACATCAATGGTGCGTTGGGCGTGGGCATCGAGAGCGGCTCGTGGCTCTCGACGGCCTACTCAGTGTGCGAGCCCATCGGGGTGATCATTGGTGCGTGGCTCGGGATCGCCCTGTCGCTGCGACGCATGCTGCTGACGGGAGTCGCGATTTTCCTGATCGGCACGGTGGCACCGCTCATCGTGCCGAACTATGACGCCTTGATGCTCTCGCGCATCGTCACCGGGCTCGCTGGCGGGGCCATCATGCCCCAGGCCATCATCATCCAACTTCGCGATTGGGGACCTACCCGAGCGCCCCTGGGGATCGCCTTGTTTCTCTGCGCAACTACCGCGGCTCTCCAGCTAGGTGGCGTGATCGGCGCATGGGGCGTTGAGCACTTCGGTTGGTCCTTCGTACTATGGGCGGCATTGCCCCCCGGAATCCTGGCGCTCGCCAGCGGCTACCTCGGATTGCAACGCGAGCGAATCCACTGGAGGCCTCTCGTTCATGCCGATCTTGCGGGGCTAATCGCCCTATCGGCTGCCGTGGGTCTCTTCAGCTGCGCCGTCAGCCAGGGCGATCGGATGCGCTGGTTCCAAGCGCCGGCTATCCCCATCCTCTTCGCGGCCTCCGCATTGTGCCTTGCCATTTTCGTACTCCGTGACTGGAGCGCGCTGCGACATCCCATCGTCTGGGCGAAACTCTACAAGCGGTGGAATATCACACTCGTCGCGATCGGTGGCCTGCCGCTGGGGCTCGCCATCTGCATGTCGGGAGTCATTGTCCCGGCCGCGCTGGCTCAGTTGCAGGGTTTCAGGCCTGAGCAGGTGTCGCCCGCACTGTGGAGCGCGTTCTGGCCCCAGCTGCTCTCTTACGCCGCCTGCGTGATCATTTTGATCCGTAGGATGATAGAGGTTCGCACGATGATCATCGTGGGCCTCGCCGTCGTTGCCATCGGCGCGTTCTTCAACCTCCGGATCACCGGCGAGTGGCAGTTGGGCGAACTGTACGTGGGGCAGATAATCCAAGGAGTTGGACTGCCGATGATTGCCGTGCCGCTGGTGGATCTTTTCGTGGGCAGCCTACGGCCGCCCGTGGAGAGTCTTCCCGCGGCAAGCATTTTGAATTTGTCGCGCGTCCTGTCGGGGACCATCGCCACCGCCTGGGCGACTACCTCGCTGCGGCTGCACAGTGAGGGCAAGCTCGCCGAGCTTCTGACCAATACCGGGCTCTATCGTGGTGGCCGAGGCGCCTCGCTCGCCAGCCTGGCGGCACGTATGGCACAGACCACCTCGGATCCTATGTCCGCTCAAGCCCAGGCCGTCCAGATCATCGCGAACGCCGCTCATCGACAGGCCGTCGTTCTCGGGGTCTCATCCACATTATCCGCTCTGGGCTGGTTGCTCTTCGCCAGCTGTCTTCTCGTCGTTCTGATGGCCGAGTTTGGTGCAGGGAGGGACCTTCGGCCACCCCCGCTACCCACATGACCAAATTGCCGACGCTCACCCTGAGCCTCGCTTTGAGCGGGTGCGTCGTGGGTCCGGCGTATCAATCGCCGACGACAACCGTACCTGAACACTGGACCGCGAATCCGGGAGCGCCGAACGCGCGGGCAGCGCTCAAGACCTTTTGGACGAGCTTCCGGGACCCGAATCTGACCCACCTGATCGAGCAAGCGATCGACAACAACTACGACCTGAAGATCGCCGGCGAGCGAATCCGGGCGGCACAGGACCTGGTTCGCGTCGCTGCCGCGGGCAACCTGCCTCAGGTTGGCATTGGAGCCGCTGTCGAGAGCCGACGCGAGACGCAAGCGATCGACTGGCCGCCGGCCACTAAGTACGGCGAATACCCGTACTATGCAATTGGTTTCGACGCCTCGTGGGAGCTCGACCTGTTCGGGCAAATTCAGCGCCGCAAGGAATCCGCCCAGGCGGCCGCCGATGCGGCCGTTGAGGCGCGCCGCGGCGTCTTGGTCAGCCTGACGGCGGCGGTCGCGAGCACGTATCTGAGCCTTCGGGCGACCGAGCTACGTCTGCAAGTGGCCCAAGAAAATCTCGACGTCGCCCGGCACACGCAAAGACTTGCCCATCGCGCCTTCGAGTTCGGCGAACGCTCCCACCTGGACGTGAGCGAAGCGGACGGGCGCGTCCACGGGGTCGAAGCCACCATACCTCCCCTACAAGCCCACTCCGAGGAGCTTGTGCACGCGCTCGCCATTCTGCTCGCGCAGGCGCCTGCACAGTTCACGACCGAGCATCTCAACGAGACCGCGCCGATACCTGCGCCGCCCCCTTTGCCGCCCTCGCTTCCTTCGGAGGTCATCGCTCAGCGGCCCGATATCCGCAGGGCTGAGCGCGAGTATGCGCAGTCGAACGCCAACGTCGGAGTTGCAGTTGCCGCTCTGTACCCGCACTTCTCCATTCCTCTGAGCATCGGCCCAACCGCAAGTCAGGTGCACGAATTCTTCCAGACTGCGAGCCTGTTGTGGCGCATGGGTCTCGATGGGACTCAAAGCCTTTACACTGGAGGGAGACTCACGGCAAACGTAGACGCCGCGCGCGCGGGCAAGGAAGCGGCGCTATTCTCATATCAGCAGACAGTCCTAAAGGCCTTTGGAGAGGTCGAGGATGCGCTCTCCAACCGGGCAGCTGAAGAGCTGCGCTACCGGGCGCTCACCGCCCAACTCGCGGATAATCGTCGAGCGCTGCGCGAGTCACAAGAACGCTATCGCCGAGGCCAGGTGGGTTTGCTTCCGGTGCTCGAGGACCAGCAGCAACTGTACGCGACGCAGGATGCGCAGGTGACCAGCTCCTTGACCCGCTGTCTAGCCGATATTTCGCTATTCAAGGCGCTCGGGGGCAACTGGCAGGACGTTGCGCTTCCGAACATGGTTAGCGACCGCCTGGGAATCAATCGAAAATGACGGAGATGTGGGTTCCTCTTCAACTCGGAACGTCTCCGCCCGTGGAGCGCGGGGACCCCGGACAGCCTGCACGACGTTCAATGGGCACAATCCCTCGCGCCGGACATCCAACTGGGCGGCAATGGTTACCAACTCCGCCAGTGAGCCCGCGTTCATCTTGCGCATCACGCGGCCGCGATGAGCCTTCACGGTGATCTCGCTGATTCCGAGCTCGCTGGCAACTTGCTTATTCAGTAGACCCGAGACGACCAGGCTCATGACCTCGCGTTCGCGGACGCTGAGCCGAGCGTAGCGTCCCCGCAGCGTTTTTATCTCCGATAGCGCTGTCTGCACCACCCGGCTGCGATCCAAAGCGAAGCGGATCGCGTCCAACAGCACCTCGTTAGCGAATGGCTTGGTCAAGAACTCCGTTGCACCGGCCTTCATCGCCCGCACGGCCATCCGCACGTCCCTATGGGCGGTGATGAAGATGATCGGAATGTCCGCTCGGTCACTCGCGACCCGCTGCTGCAGAGCGAGGCCACTGAGGCCCGGGAGCGCCACGTCGAGAACCAAGCAGCTTGCGCCCCACTTGCATGGGCAGGAAAGAAACGCCTCCGCGGACCCAAACAGCGCTGCCTGCCAACCGGCCTGGCAGATCAGCTCTCCGAGAGATTCGCGCACCGAGACGTCGTCATCGACAACGTATACGACGGGGGTCGGTTCTAGCACAGTGGTTACCCCGCTCATGACGAATAAGGTGGAAGGCTTGGCCAGTCGCTCATCTGCGGGATCCGCGCCACGGGCCGCGGCCCCGTGCATGAATGCTCCCGCCGCTCGGGTTCAAAGCCCAGTCAATCGTTGTCAATTCTTGTCAATCGGCACGCGTGACCTCGGGCCAAGCCGGCGGAGCTGTCCAAGCTGTTGGGCGCTGACGCCAAGGACGATCCCCTCAAGCTTCCGTCGCCACAGAGCCTCTTGCGTCCACGGCATGATTTTTGCGGTGCACCAAAACGCCTGCCGTGTGCCGAGAGAGCACGGCGGCCGCGCTCAAGCTTTGTGAATTTCTCGATTGGTGAATTCACTTTCTACAGCGAAAGTGAGCCGCTAGGATAACGGACGCGAGAAACCGCTCCTGAGAAAAAACCCGCAAAGAACGTCGACGGAGAGTGTCGTGAACGACCATGCCACACACACCGGCAAGTGCTTCTGTGGCGCAGTGGAGCTCGGTGTGACCGGGAGACCCGAAATTATGGGCTACTGCCACTGTAGCTCATGTCGCGAGTGGGGAGCTGCGCCGGTAAATGCATTTACCCTTTGGCGCCCCGATAAAGTTCGAATTACGAAAGGCGCCGATAAGATCCATGGTTATCGCAAGACGCCTACGATCGAACGCAAATGGTGTACTGTTTGTGGAGGTCATCTGCTTACCGACATCCTTCAGTTGAGGTTGGTAGACGTTTATGCTGCTGTCCTGCCAACGCTAGCGTTCGCTCCCAAAGTCCACGTGCATTATCAGGAAACGGTGCTGCCGATGAAGGATGGACTGCCAAAGCACAAGGATTTTCCGGCAGAGCTTGGTGGCTCGGGCATTCTTCTCTCCGAATAGAGCGCTGCTACAAAGCAGTGCTAGCTGGCGCGCCAACGCCCCAAAGAGCGAGGCCACGAGATCGGCTTCATTAGGGCGCCTTCCCACGTGACTGACGCAGCCGCCAGCGAATTTACCTTTGGCCCCTTCCGTTTGGTGCCATCACGACAGCTTCTCCTCGAGGGCGAAAGACCTGTACCAATCGGAGCTCGGGCACTCGATATTCTCGTCACACTGGTTGAACGCCCTGGAGACGTGGTCTCCAAGAACGAGCTCATCCGACGAGCTTGGCCGAGCGTTTTCGTCGAAGAAGGCAACCTGCGCACCCAAGTGGCGATCGTAAGAAAGGCGCTGCGCGACGGCGAGGCGGACGCCCGGTACATCGTCACCGTCCCTGGCAGGGGTTATCGCTTTGTCTCTCCAGTCTCTCGTGCTCCGGAAGGCGAAGTGGCCTCGGCGAGCGCACGCAGCTCCCCACCCGCGAGCCACGTACCCCTACGACTCACACGGGTAATCGGTCGCGAGGAGAACATCAGCGAAATTGCAGGCCGGCTCTCGCAACGACGTTTTACGACGATCGTCGGACCGGGCGGGATCGGTAAAACGACCGTCGCTCTGGCGGTGGCGGAACAGCAAACGAGCTTCTACGAAGATGGGGTTTGTTTAATTGATTTGTCCTCCCTCATCGACCCCTCCACACTGCCAGGCACGCTCGCTGCGAAGCTGGGTGTCTCGATTGCGTCGCGAGATATGATGCCTCGACTAGCGGCTCATCTGCGAGATAAGCACTTACTGTTGGTCTTGGACAGCTGCGAAAAATTCGTCGAAGCGGCCGCCATTCTGGCAGAAGGCCTTCTTAAGGAAACGCTCGCCCTGCATATCTTGGCGACAAGCCGCGAACCTCTGCGTGCCGAGGGTGAAACAATTTATCGCTTATCGCCCCTGACGACTCCCACCAGTGCTGGGCGATTGAGCGCCGAGGAAGCCCTTTCCTTCTCCGCAGTCGAGCTGTTTGTCGAGCGCGCCTCCAGTGTCGACACGTTCGCACTCATCGATGACGATGCGCCGATCGTTGCGGACATTTGCCGACAACTGGATGGGATCGCACTCGCAATCGAGCTCGCCGCGGTCCGGGTGAGTACCCTCGGCGTAAAGGGCATTGCTGCGTATCTGAAGGACCGCTTGCGGCTTTTGACGCGAGGCAGACGAACCGCGCTACCACGGCATCAGACCCTCGAGGCAACGCTCGATTGGAGCTACGAGATGCTTTCACCGCCGCAGCGCACGATGTTGCGGCGCCTGGCGATTTTTGCCGGCCGCTTCGCGCTAGGGGGAGCCCGTGCGATCGCGGCAGACAATGATCAGCAGGCAGAGGACGTCCTCGATGTCGTTGACGAGCTGGTCTCCAAGTCGCTCGTGAGCGCCGACGTGGGAGGTGGGGCGGAACGGGCGTATCGCTTGCTCGATACAACACGCGCTTATGCGACCAAGAAACTCCTCGAAAGCGGCGAATCCGAGCGGATCGCCGAGCGGCACGCCAGATACTGTTTGGAGTTCCTTGGGGCCCTAGAGGGCGAGACAATAGCGCAGCCAAAAGCGGAACTTCTAGTCAGGGCCGCTCCCCTGATTGATGATGTGCGTGGAGCGTTGAACTGGGCTTTTTCCTCCGACACCACCGTCAACATTGGCGCGCAGCTTGCTGCAGCGGCCATCCCTCTCTGGACACATCTGTCGCTGAACGCGGAATGCCGCGCATACGTTGAGCGCGCGCTGTCGGGTGAAAAAACGGGAACCGATACAGAGATGCGCCGCGATATGAGGCTTTTCGCCGCGTTAGGTGCCACTCTCATCTATACGGAGGGGCCCGGTCCAAAAGCGAAAGCGGCGTTGGACAGCTCTCTTCGGCATGCCGAAAAGTTGGGCGACACCGACTATCAGATGCGAGCACTTTGGGGCCTATTCCAGGTTCGCTTCAACACAGGTGAGTTTCGGCAGGCCCTTCAGGTCGCCAACCAATTGCGTGGGTTGGCCGCGAGCTCGACGGATCCGGCGGACTCGCTTCTGGGTGATCGCCTAATCGGACTATCTCATTTCTACCTTGGAGATCATATCAGTGGGCGGCGATACATCGAATCGATGCTGGATGGCCACAACAGGTTGCTGGAAGATAATCATATCGTTCGCTTCCAGTTCGACCAAGTAATCGTAGCGAAAACCATATTAGCGAGAATTGTTTGGGCCCTGGGAGAGCCCGATCGGGCCATGAGTCAGGTCCATGAGTTGGTCGCCGAGGCGAAATCCACGAGCCATGCAATGTCGCTCGCATTAGGCTTGGCTCAGGCCGCATGTCCCATCTCGCTCTGGCGCGGGGACTTCGCCGCCGCAGAGTCCTTTATCGCGTTCTTGGTGGAGCATACGACGAGGTGTGCATTGGACCTGTGGAAGGCCTGGGGGAATTGCTTTGAGGGGATGCTGCTGATAGCGCGCCAGGACTATCACGCGGGATTGCGCGCCCTTCGTGCCGCCATGAACAAGATACCGCAACACAATATGCGCTACGGTGGGTCCTACGCGTATCTGGCCGAGGCTTTGGGTGCTACGGGGCAGATTTCGTCCGGCCTCTCGGTTATCCAGGAAGCAATCGGACGGTGCGAGCAGGACGAAGAGCGCTGGCACATCGCTGAGTTCTTGCGAATTCGGGGCGAGTTATTTCGACTTCAGCGCGGCCCCTCCGCCATCGAAGCGGCCGAGGAGAGCTTTCTTCAATCACTGGAGTGGGCATGCCGGCAGGGCGTACCTTCATGGGAGCTTCGAGCTGCGATGAGTCTCGCGCGCCTGCGTGTGGAGCAGGGGCGCACCGCCGCGGCACGTGATCTCGTAGCCTCCCAGCTTTCTCGGTTCAGGGAAGGTTTCGAAACGATCGATCTAATAGGAGCAAAGAAGTTCGTTGATCAGTTATCGTGACTTTTTGCGGGGCACGGGGCACCTGCGGCCGCCCGTCGCTTCGCACGCCTGCCCGGCAGAGCCGCCGACCAGAGACCGCCGCCGCCCGGCCGCAGCCTCAGGCCGCCTCGTGGGCCTTTTCAGCGGCCTCGTGCGAGATCTCAATCGACGTCCAGGTCGATCTCGGACGCGCCAGCAGTCGTAGCAGCGCTCGCGCCGCCCCTGTTGACGATGCCGGGTTTTGGCCCGTGACCAAGCGTCCATCGACGATCGCGAACGGATTCCAGGCGGGCACCTTCTGGAAGATGCCCCCGACCCGCGTCAGTTCGTCCTCCACGAGAAATGGCACCACGTGCGTGAGCTTGACCGCCTCTTCTTCCTCATTGGTGAAGCCGGTGACCCGCTTGCCTTTGACGAGCGGCGCGCCTCGGTGCTTCACGAGATGAAATACAGCCGGGGAATGGCACACGGCCGCCACCGGCTTGCCCGAGTCGTAGAACGACTCGATGAGAGCGATCGAGGTCTTGTTGTCGACAAGATCCCACATCGGCCCATGGCCGCCCACGTAGAAAATCGTGTCGAAGTCCTCCGACCTCATCTCTTCCAGTATCCGCGTATTCGCGAAATCCTTCTGGGCAAGCGGATCTTTCTTAAACCGCGCCATGGCGGCGGTCTGATTCTCGGGGAGGTCACTCTTCGGGTCGATGGGCGGCTGGCCGCCCTTCGGTGAGGCGAGCGTCAGTTCGACGCCTGCATCGCGAAAGACGAAATAGGGTGCCGCACCCTCTTCGAGCCAGAACCCCGTCTTTCGCCCGGTGTTGCCAAGCGTGTCGTGCGACGTCAGAACCATCAGTATTTTCACGCGCGTGCTCCTTAAGCATGTTGCACTGGCAGCCGCACCCTCGCACAGCCCCCCCGGTGCGCCAATGACCCCTAAGTATCAGCACACGGCTCTGAAGCGCGCGTCCCTCTCCGACACCTTCGTCCAATGGCGCCGCGACTTCTCGTTTGCTCTCATCGTTAGGGCGGATTGTCCGGCACGGGAGGCGACGTGGCTCGATTGCTGTCCGTGAATGTGGGCCTACCGCGAGACATTGAGTGGAAGGGCCGCACTGTTCACACGGGGATCTGGAAAAAACCGGTGCCCGGTCGCTGTCGAGCCCGTCGCCTGAATCTCGACGGCGACCGACAAGGAGATCTCGCCGGGCACGGAGGTGAGAACCGTGCCGTCTTCGTCTACCAGATCGAGTCATACAGGTACTGGCAGGAGCAGTTGGGACGGACCGACTTCGCCTATGGCCAGTTCGGCGAGAACTTCACCGTCGAGGGGCTGCCCGATAATGAGGTCTGTGTCGGGGACCGCCTTCAAATAGGCGAGGCTCTGTTCGAGGTCACTCAGCCTCGCGTGACCTGCTATCGGATCGGCATTCGGATGGACGAGCCCCGGATGCCGGCACTCCTCACCTCGAGCGGGCGGCCTGGGTTCTACTTACGGGTACTGCGAGAAGGCGAAGTCGGCGCCGGCGATGCTATCGTGAAGGTGGGCGAGGCTGACGATCGGATGACGATCGCCGAGATCAATGCCCTCCTCTACTTACCTGGACATACGAGTGAGCAGCTAGAGCGCGCGGTGCGCATCGCAGCGCTTTCGCCCGGATGGCGCGCGTCATTCGAGGCGCTACTGCGAACCCATGCCTCCGGCAACGCCGGGCTCGTGCCGGAGTCGGCGGCGCATCCGCCGGCACCGGGCTTCAGGTCACTCGTCGCGACAGCGATTGATCGAGAGTCCGTTGATGTCCTTTCGGTGACGATGGAGGGTACGGACGGGCGGCCGCTGCCCGGCGCCCTGCCCGGCCAGTATGTCGTTCTGCGACTTCGACCTGCCAGCAATGGACCTACGCTTTTTCGGAGCTACTCGCTTTCGGGACCGATCGCGACCGAGCGTTGCCGGATCAGTGTGAAGCTCGAACCCCGCGGCGCCGCCGGCACTTACCTGCACGGGCATCTGCGGGTGGGTGACCGTCTCGATGTGAGCTCACCGCGCGGCAGCTTCATTCTCGAGCCCGGGAATCGGCCCGTCGCGCTGCTCAGCGCCGGCATCGGCGCGACGCCAGTTCTCGCGATGCTCCATGCGCTCGCCGAGGAGCACTCCGCGCGGCCCATCCTGTGGCTGCAGGCAGCCAGAGACGGTGCGCATCACCCATTCGCCGCGGAGGTCGATCGCCTCATGCTTGCGCTTGCGCACGGCAGGCGCTACGTGTGTTACAGCCAGCCTCGCCCGGAGGATGTCGTTGGCAAGGGCTTTGATTCGGCCGGACACCTTTCACGAGCGGTTTTCGCTGCGCTTGGGCTCGCTCGAGAGGCAGACGTGTATCTGTGTGGGCCGACCCGCTTTATGGCCGATATGAAAGACACGCTTGCGGCGCTCGGGGTGGCTCCGGAACGGATTCACGCGGAAATCTTCAGTGGCAGTCCGGCGCGCGCCCCTGGCGTGGTCGGAGGTGCGACACGCACCCCACATCCGCCCGCTCAGGATAGCGACAGCGGCCCACTGATCTCCTTCGCGCGCAGCGGCATTCGGGCGCATTGGAATGAAACCGGATACCGAAACCTTCTGGAATTGGCCGAGGCGTGTGACGTCCCGGTCCGTTGGTCATGTCGGAGCGGTGTCTGCCATAACTGTGAAAGCGGTTTGGTGTCCGGTGAGGTTGTTTACGGCCCCGCACCGCTGGAGCCGCCCGCCGAGGGCAACGTCCTCATTTGCTGCTCGCAGCCGACTCACGATGTCGTCCTTGACCTGTAGGCGAGTTGGCCACGCGTCAACCCACGATCAGCCTGCCTGCTCGAGGGCCGCAAGCGCCGCGCCGATGACGCCCGCCTCCCCTACAAAGTGCGCCGCCCGGACTTCCGCTTCACTTCGCAGCAACGCGGCAAACTCGGCGAATCGCTCGCTTACCGCGCCGCCCAGAATGAACAGGTCCGGCCAGAGGAACGCATTGAGGCGGGCGAGATAATCGTTCACACGCGCGATCCAGGCTGGCCAATCGAGCTTCAGAGTCGTGCGCACGCGTGCGGAAGCCCACTCCTCCGCATCCATGCCGCGCAATTCGAGATGACCGAGCTCTGAGTTGGGAAACAGCCGGCCCTCGATGAACAACGCCGTCCCGATGCCCGTTCCCATGGTGAGCATGACTACCGGTCCCATGACTCCACGGCCCGCGCCCCAGCGCATCTCGGCGATGCCGGCCGCGTCGGCGTCGTTGAGGAAGGTCGCGGGCCGCTCAAGCGCACGGGAGACAAGCTCGGCACCGTCCCTTCCGATCCAGGCCGCATTGATGTTTGCCGCAGTTCGCACGCGGCCGCGCTTCACGACACTCGGAAAGGCGACACCGACGGGGCCATCCGCGATCGGCAGCCGCGCTGCGAGGCCCTTCAGCACCCCCATCAGATGCTCCGGCTCGGATACCTTGGGTGTGGGAGCGGAGATGAGTTCGCCGACCAGACGCGCATTCGTGACATCAACGGCACCCGCCTTGACGGAGGACCCGCCGACATCGATGCCAAGCATGACCTGTGCCATCGTTTACTGCGCCAACGCCTGGGCCGCCTCGAGGATGCCTCGGGGATCCAATCCTTGGTATCCCATCTGCTGCCACAAGCCGCCGGACCCTTCCCTGTTCGTTCCGATGTGGTTGTACCGGCCCTTGAATCCAGCTTGCAGCAAGTAGCTCCCGAAACGACTGCCCAGGCCCGTCTTGACGTTCCAGCCTTCGGTAACCAGCACGAATGGCGCGGCTGCCAATTTCCTCATCATGTCCGGGTCGATGACATTCAAGGTCGACTTGTTGACGAGATTGACCTTCACGCCACGGTCCCGCAGCGTCAGTACCGCATCGAGGGCACGATAGACGGTCTCCCCGACTGCAACGATGAACCCACTGCCGGCGGGGGCCCCGCGGACCAGGTCGTCTCTACCCGGCTCGAATGTCTTGCCTTGATAGAGCGGTTTGCCATCCTCACCGAGGATGTCCGGCACCGGCGCGCGGGTGGTAAACAGGAAGCGCAAGCCTTCGTCATGAAAGATTCGCCTCACGCACGCTGCGAACTGATGTTGATCAGCGGGGAAGTAAAGCCGGGTCTGGTCCTCTCCATGCCCGGGCGCGACGCCACCGTCGGCGAACATGCTATTGATCCCGAAATGGCAGGTGTTGTCCGCCATAGCGTCAACCCCACTGTGTGAGAAGTGGGCCAGCACGTTGGAGAAATTCAGCCGTGCCATGGTGATCTCGCTGACGCACATCTCCAGAAATGCGCTGAACGTCGCGTAGATGCCCTGCTTACCCTTGCTCGCGCCGAAGCCCGCGGCGGCGGAATAGTTACCGCGTTCCATGATGCCGCCGCGAACAAATACCTCGGGATGCCTCTTGCGGATGTGATGCAACCCGCATGACCCCTCGAGGTCGCAATCGAAAACGCGGACGCTCTCCAGGCGCGTGTCCTCATCCATGCCATCCAGAATCTCATTGATAATCTTGCCGAAATCGTCCCGGTTCTTACCGACGCCGGAGGACCCTTTGTAGATCAGCGGGCTCTTCTCAGGCTTTGCGGCCTGCAACAGGGCGATCGCGTCCTCGTAACCGCCACGCCTCTGCAGATAGGCGATGGCAGTCTCCGCCTCGATCGCATCGTGCGCTTTGGGATTGCCTTCTGCGCCCTCGATCCCGGGTGCCATGCGGCGCTTGACGATGAGCGCATGCGGCCTCTCCTCCGAGAATGCTCGGCACAGATCGACATGGAGCGCATCGAGGTCCTCGCCCATGGTGGTCTCGGTGAGCAGACCGTAACCCGCAAGCGTGCGCGTCAGGTCGTAACCCGGCATGTACTCCTGCGGATGACCCGCGATGGTCACGTTGTTGTCATCGATGAGCACCTTGACATTCAGCTTCTTGGCGACGGCCAGCCGGGCGGCTTCGGCATTGTCGCCCTCCATTTCGGCGCCGTCGGAGCCCAGCAGGACTACGGCCTTGCCCGGATTGGCCATGGCAACCCCGTTGACGAATGCCCACAGGTGTCCCAGGCGCCCGGAGCTGAATTCAACGCCGGGGGTCAGCAGCTTCTCCGGGTGACCGGGCAGCCCGCTGTTGAACTCCCGATAGTGCAGAAGCCGTTCGGCTGGCATGGCGCCGTTCAAGACACTCAACAGGTACTGAGTGGCGACCCGGTGTCCTGCTTCGTCGTAGAACACGGGCACGATGGGCGCGCCACTCGCGATGAACGCCCGAATAATCATGAGCTCAGGCACCGTGTCGTAGGCGCCACCGGTGTGGCCGGAAAGACCCTTTGCGCCCGCAAGGGCCGTGAAGAACACGATCGCATCACGAGCGAGCTGAATATTGTGCTTGAGCGTAGCCCTTTGGTCGTCGCTCAGCGAGGCGTCGGCCGGATCGAGCTTGAGCGGCTTCAGACCCCCCAAATCGATGGGAAAGCGTTCGCGCGACATGCAAGGGCTCCTATAGGGATGTCATGGCCGCAATGTCTGCGGGAGATGTGTTCATCGCACGAGTCCCGTCGCAGCTACCGGGTCCTGCCAGCCGCCCGTCGGTGCGATCCGGACTGTCTCGGACGGTCCCCAGCTGCTCGGCTGGTAGGTGTAGAGCGGCGTGTCGCCCATGAGAAGAGGATCGACGATCCGCCAGGCCTCCTCCACATAGTCCTCCCGCGCGAAAAGCGTCCGGTCGCCCGCGAGCGCATCGCTCAGTACCCGCTCGTATGCGTCACGCTCGTTTGCGCCCGCATGCCTGCTCGCCAGGAGCTCGACCGCCGTGCCGGCGCCTGTCTCCTCCGGGTCCATCACGTTGAGACCAAAGGCGATCTCCGTGGCGGGACTCAGACGAAACCGCAGATGGTTTGCGGGCCGCTCGTCCCGAAGAAAAATCGCCGGGGGGCGTCTGAATCGTGCGACCACCTCGGTGCACGTGGTGGCAAGTGCCTTGCCGGCGCGAATGAAGATCGGTACGCCCTGCCAGCGCCAGCTATCGATCGATAGCCGTACGGCGGCGAAGGTTTCGACCTGCGAATCGCTCGCGACTCCCGGCTCGGCGCGATACCCCACGAACTGCCCGCGAACCGCGTCCGCCGGGCGAAGTGGCGCAATCGACTTGAGAACCTTCACCTTCTCGTCGCGTATCGACTCGCTGTCGGCGCGCGCGGGCGGCTCCATGAGCAGATTCGATAAGATCTGCAGCAAATGGTTCTGGACCACGTCACGTATCGCGCCGGTCTGCTCGTAAAAGCTCCCGCGGCCTTCCACGCCGAAGGACTCCGCCATCGTGATCTGGATGCTCTCGACGTGACCACGATTCCAAATGGACTCCTGGATCGCATTGGAGAAGCGAAAGAACAACAGATTCTGCACCGGTTGCTTGCCAAGATAATGATCGATGCGAAAGATCCGTTCTTCCGCGAAGGCTCCGAGCAGAATGCGGTTGAGCTTTCGTGCGCTGTCGAGACTCCTCCCGAAGGGCTTCTCGACGATCACGCGAGCGCCCGACTGCGCACCCCCGGCGGCTCCGAGCTGCTCGACCACCGTGCCAAAGAGCAGCGGTGGAATGGCGAGGTAGTAGGCGGGTCTCTGCGATCCACCGAGCAGCTGCTGCAGAGCTTTGAAGGTGGCCGAGTCCCCGTAGTCTCCGTCGATGTAGCGCAGCAGGGAGTTCAATCTCGCAAATGCATCGGCATCGATGCCGCCGTGCTTCTCCAGGCTGTCGCGCATCCGCTCTCGCAGCTGCGCGAGTGCCCAGCCGCTGCGCGCCACCCCGATGACGGGCACGTTCAAGGTGCCCCGTTTCACCATCGCCTGCAGCGCCGGAAAGATCTTCTTGTAGGCGAGGTCTCCGGTCGCGCCGAAGAAGACCAATGCATCCGCTCTGAGCTCGCTCACGAAACCGCCTCCTTCTGCGAGTGCGGCGCCCGCTTCTCGTTATGGCCACCGAACTGCAAGCGCAGCGCCGACAGCACCTTTCCCTGAAACTGTGCCCCTCCCCGAGAGCTGAAGCGCTCCTGGAGCGCCGCGCTCAGGACCGGGGTGGGCACGCCCTCGTCGATCGCCGCCTTGATTGTCCAGCGGCCCTCGCCCGAATCGGAGACGCGTCCCGCGAAACTCTCGAGCTCAGGGTCAGGGAGCAGCGCCGCGGCGGTCAGATCGAGCAACCAGGACGCCACCACGCTTCCGCGTCTCCACACCTCGGCCACATCGGCGAGGTTGATGTCGAAGTTGTAATGCTCAGGGTCGCGCAACGGTGCCGTCTCCGCATCGACCTCGCGACTCTCGCGACCGACGTTCGCGGCACGCAACACATCGAGGCCCTCCGCATAGGCCGCCATGAGACCGTACTCGATCCCATTGTGGACCATCTTCACGAAGTGACCGGCTCCACTCGCCCCGCAGTGCAAGTATCCGAGCTCGGCGGTGCTTGGCCTGTCATCGCCGCGCCCCGGCGTGCGGTCGATCGCTCCACGTCCCGGCGCCAACGTGGCAAAGATCGGATCGAGCCGCCGAATGGTCTCGGCATCTCCCCCGATCATCATGCAGTAGCCGCGCTCGAGGCCCCACACGCCGCCGCTCGTCCCCACATCGAGATAGCGAACGCCATGCGCAGCGAGCGACTTGGACCGGCGCATGTCATCGATATAGTATGAATTTCCGCCGTCGATGAGCGCATCTCCGGACTCCAGAGAGGGCGAGACCTGAGCGATCGTCTCGTCCACGACCGCAGCCGGGACCATGAGCCATATTGCGCGAGGCTTGCGCAGCTTCTGCACGAGATCTGCAATCGACTTTGTGCCCACGGCACCTTCGCGGGCAAGCTCCGCTACGGCCGCCGCTGAGACATCAAAGACGACGCATTCGTGACCCTTGCGCATGAGCCTGCGGACCATGTTCGCGCCCATCCTCCCTAACCCAATCATTCCCAGCTGCATGCTTGTGCCTCCATAGTCGGGACGGATTTGAAGCCTCACGAACCCGCGGCCGTCGGGCCCCGGGCGCCGATGGTGACGATCCGCCGGATCAGCGAGTTCGTCGAGCTGTCGTGGGCAAGCGCTCCGAGCGAATCGCGATTGAGCTGCGGCAAGATGGTCTTGGCGAGAACTTTGCCGAGCTCAACGCCCCACTGGTCGAAGGAGTCGATCTGCCAGATCGCGCCCTGCGTGAATACGCTGTGCTCGTACAGCGCCACGAGCCGACCGAGCGCTGCCGGGGTCAGCTCCTCGAGGAGCAGCGTGTTGGAGGGACGATTGCCCGCGAAGGTTCGATGCGGCACCAGCCAGTCGGGAGAGCCCTCCGCCGCCACTTCCGCTGCGGTCTTGCCGAAGGCAAGCGCCTCACCCTGCGCCAGGACGTTGGCCAGAAGCATGTCGTGATGACGTCCGAGGGGATTGAGAGGGCGAACGAACGCGATGAAATCGCAGGGGATCAGCCGCGTGCCCTGGTGAATCAGCTGGTAGAAAGAGTGCTGACCATTCGTCCCCGGCTCTCCCCAGTAGATGGGGCCGGTGTCGTAAGTGACACCTCGGCCATCGAAAGTGACGTGCTTGCCATTGCTCTCCATGGCAAGCTGCTGCAGGTATGCCGGAAAGCGCTTCAGGTACTGCTCGTAGGGAAGCACGGCCGCTGTCTGCGCGCCGAAGAAGTTCGTGTACCAGACACTCAGCAACCCCATCAACACGGGAAGATTGCGCCGAAACGGCACGGATCGAAAGTGCTCGTCCATCTCGTGGAATCCGCCAAGCATCGCTTGAAAGTCCGCGGGACCCACCGCGAGCATCGTCGACAGTCCGACGGCCGAGTCCATCGAGTACCGGCCGCCCACCCAATCCCAAAACCCGAACATGTTCGCCGTATCGATCCCGAACTTCGAAACCTCACCGCCGTTGGTGGATACAGCCACGAAGTGCCGGGCAACCGACCGCTCGTCGCCCCCAAATGCTCCCACGGACCACGCGCGCGCGCTCGCCGCATTGGTCATGGTCTCGAGCGTGGTAAATGTCTTGGAACAGACGATGAACAGCGTTTCTGCCGGATCGAGGTCGCGCACCGCTTCGGTGAGGTCCGTCCCATCGACGTTCGACACGAAGCGAAACCGCAGACTCGGCAGCGAATAATGGCGCAATGCCTCGTATGCCATGACGGGCCCGAGGTCCGACCCGCCGATTCCGATATTGATGACATTACGGATGGGCTTGCCGGTGTGCCCGAGCCACTGTCCCGTGCGCACTCGCCGGCTGAATTCGCTCATCTTATCGAGCACGGCGTGCACCTGCGGAACGATGTTGGTGCCATCGACGACGATCGAAGCACCGCGCGGCGCGCGCAGCGCCACGTGCAGCACCGAGCGTCGCTCGGACACGTTGATTTGCTCGCCGCGAAACATCGCATCGATCCGCTCGCGCAGCCCCGACTCCTCGGCCAGGCGCAGCAACAGGTCCACTGTTTCTGCGGTGATGCGATTCTTCGAGTAATCGAGGTAGACGCCCGCGCCTTCGATCGCGAAGCGCTCGCCGCGCCGCAGATCGCCTGCGAAGAGCTTTCTCAAATGCACCGACCCGATCTCGGCGTGATGACTCTGCAGCGCTGCCCACGCAGGTCGCTCGAGCAGCGCAAGTGTCCGATCCGTCATGGCAGATTTCCTCCGCAGTGCTCGTGAAACCCTACGACGCCTTCTCGAGACGGCGCGAACCGAGCGTTTTGCTCTTATCCACGATGACCGAGAGCAGATCGTTCCACGAGGCTACGAAGGATGCGGCGCCTTCATCCTGCAACTTCCTTCCAAGCGCATCGAGGTCGAGGCCCGCCCGCCTGAACTCATCGAGCGCCCGCTCGCTTCCGCTCGCCTCATCGACCCAGTCTGCACCCAGTTCGCCGTGGTCGGCGAACGCGTTCAGAGTGTTCTCGGGAACCGTGTTGACCGTGAGCGGCGCATGCAGCTCCTTGACGTAGAGGATGTCGGATGCCTTCGGGTCCTTCGTCCCGGTGCTTGCAAAGAGCAGTCTCTGCGGCCGCGCACCGGCGTTGAGCACGCGACGCCACCGAGTGGACGCAAGCAGCCCCGCGTAGGCTCGGTAGGCGCTCCGACCGATGGCGATACCCAGAGTATTGGTCAATCGATCCGGGACCCGGCCCGCGACCGCCACATCCCAGCGACTGATGAAGAGGGATGCGACGGAGCTGACGTTCGCACTGAGGCCCGCCTCGATTCGCCGCTCGATGCCCCGGAGGTACGCATCGGCTGCGGCCAGGTACTGAGCCGGCGAGAAGAGCAGTGTCACGTTGATCGGGACGCCGGCGAAGATCGCCTCCTCGATCGCCGGCAAGCCCTCGACAGTTCCCGGAATCTTGATATACAGATTCGGCCGACCCGCACGCGCGTGCAGCTCTTTCGCCTCCGAAAGGGTGGAACGCGCATCGCGTGCCAGAAGCGGTGACACCTCGAGCGAGACCCACCCGTCTACTCCCGCCGTGCGCTCGAAGACATCGAGGAGCAGATCCGCGGCCGCCGTCAGATCCTGCAGCGCGAGCTCGAAAAACAGTCGTTCGCCGGATCGGCCCGCAGCGAGCTGGTCGCGAATCACGGCATCGTAGGCACTGCCCTTCTTGATGGCGTGGTCGAAGATCGTTGGATTCGAGGTGAGGCCCTTGATATGTAACTCGCGGATATAGCGCGATAGCGTACCGCTCGTGAGCAGCTCGCGAGTGATGTTGTCGAGCCAGAGACTCTGGCCGCGACGGTAGAGCGTTTCGGTCGGTTTCATGAGTGTGCCAGGGCGTTGCCAACGATGATGTGGGCCTCCTCGATGAGCGCATCGAGGTGGTGCTGATCTTTGAAGCTTTCAACGTAAATCTTGTACAGGTCCTCCGTGCCCGAAGGACGCGCCGCGAACCATCCGCTGCGGGTGACGACCTTGATCCCTCCAATGGGCGCTCCGTTTCCCAGCGCGGTGGTGACCGTCTGAATGATGGGCTCGCCGGCAACGCTCGATGCCGAAACCGCATCCGATGAGAGCCGGGCGAGTCGCGCCTTTTCCTCGGGGGTAGCCGGGGCATCCACGCGGGCGTAAAGGGGCGCGCCGAACTGCTCGCTCAGGAGGCGATAGCGCTCACCAGGATCGAGACCAGTGCGCGCAAGCATCTCCGCGGCGAGCAGGTCCATGATCAGACCATCCTTGTCAGTGGTCCAGGGCGTGCCGTCCCTGCGCAGAAAGCTCGCACCGGCGCTCTCCTCGCCTCCGAAGCAGACCGAGCTATCGAGGAGCCCGCGAGCAAACCACTTGAAGCCGACCGGGACCTCGAGGAGCTTATGACCGAGTCCTTCGACGATACGATCGATCAGGCTGCTCGAAACGACGGTCTTGCCAACCACGACGGCGCCGCCCCATTTCGGGCGGTTACGAAGCAGATACTCGATCGCCACCGCGAGGTAGTGATTGGGGCTCATCAGCCCCCCCGAGGGGGTGACGACGCCATGGCGGTCGGCGTCCGTGTCGTTGGCAAAGGCAATCTGATACTGGTCCTTCACCTTCAGGAGCCGCGCCATCGCATACGGGCTCGAACAATCCATGCGAATCCTGCCGTCGTGGTCCACGGTCATGAACGAGAAGGTCGGGTCCACCTTCCTGTTGACGACGGTGACGTTGAGTCCATAGAGCTCGCTCAGGGGGTCCCAGTACCCGACCGAGGCCCCGCCCATCGGGTCCACCCCGAGGTTGAGCCCCGCGGCGCGAATTACCTCGAGGTCCACCACCTGGTGCAGGTCCTCGACGTACCCGCGCATGAAATCCTGCTCGCGTACCGTCGTCGGCTTCCCAGGCGCCCGCCTCACGCCAGAATTTCGCTCGCGCAGCAGCGTATTCGCGCGCTCCTCGATCCACTGCGTGATGTCACTTTGAGCAGGGCCGCCGTCCGGCGGGTTGTATTTGAAGCCACCGTCCTCGGGCGGATTGTGTGACGGGGTGACGACGATACCGTCGGCGACGCGAGCGGTTCGATCACGGTTGTGGACGAGGATCGCGCGCGAGATAACCGGCGTCGGTGTCACGCCATCGTCCTTCTGGATCACAACCTCCACGCCGTTCCCGCCGAGGACCTCGAGGGCCGTGCGCTGTGCCGGAGACGAGACCGCATGAGTGTCGCGCCCCAAGTACAAAGGCCCGCCGATTCCGTGGGACGCGCGGTAGTCGCAGATGGCCTGGGTGATGGCGAGAATGTGTGCCTCGTTGAATGAGCCCCGGAGCGGGGAGCCCCGGTGACCGCTCGTGCCGAAGCTCACGAGCTGCGCGGCGCTGTCCAGGCTGGGCTCATCTGTATAGTAGCGTCGCTCGAGCTGCGCGGGGTCGATCAGGATCTCCGGGGGCGCGGGCAGCCCCGCGAGCGGTGAGAGTTCCATCGACGAGCCAGCTACTCGAGCAGACATTGCTTTACTCCGTTGCCTCGCAAGCTCCGGTCACCCCGGGCTGCCTCGGTCAAGACCATGCTGGCCGTCATTCCACAAGCGCACTACGGGATCGGCGCCGCCGTGGTCGTAGCCGAGCACGCAGATGGACGCCGGATCGAGCGCCAGGCTTCGACCGAGCGAGGCCAGAGCTCCGACCCACCTCGCGGCGAGCACGCGAAGCACATGCCCGCTCGAGAAGATTGCCACGTTGCCCTCGAGCGCGTGAAGTCGGGACACGACCCGATCGGCCCGCTCGGTGATTGCCGCCACCGACTCTCCGCCCGGACATCCGTCCCGAAAGAGGTCCCAGTCCGGCCTCGTGCTCCGGATCTCAGCGAGCGTGCGACCCTCGTAATCGCCGTAATTCCACTCCATCAGGTCCGCATCGAGGACCCCCGCAGCCGCGAAGCCCGCGAGCTCGCACGTCCTGCGCGCCCGAGTCAGCGGACTCGACAGCACGTGTTCGAAGTTCAAACTGCTCAGGCGGCGTTCGAGACCGCGCGCCTGCGCCTCGCCGTGTACCGTCAATGCGAGATCGGTCCAACCGGTGTGTTGACCCGTTACGCTCCAGGCCGTCTCGCCATGTCGGACGAGATAAATCTCAGCTGGAGGTGATCCCTGCAACGATCTCACCCCGGAAGTACGCCGACTCGAGCGCTCGTGAGCTCCTCGAACCGCCGCATCGTTGACCTTCTCGCTCCGATCGCATTGATCGGGCGCGCGAGTAGATACCGCTCTCCGAGCCAGGCGATTGCTTTGGCAACTTCCTGGCGGTAGTCCCTTTGCGGAAAGTGTGGCATGGCTCGATCGACAAAGCGCATATCCGTCAGCTCCGAGGCGTGCCCCATGACCGTACGCAGGTACCCGTCCGACCGATTGTCTCCCGCGATCTCGCGGTGAAAGATCGGATCACGACCTCAGACACCTGCTCGCACGAGGAACGGCAGGCCTTCCTCGGCAAGAAGCACGATGACCGAGCGTGGCTGAACCACCATGGAAGACGAGTTGATCGCCTCTGCGTCGAGATCGAGGGAGATATCGTGAGGGGAAGGGCGGGACGTATCCACGCAGCGGCGCCAGGCGATGCCCTCACCAATTCTGGGAACCTCAAATGCAAGAGCCTCCCAGTAGGCGTTGAGCACGATGTACAGCGAGAGATCGCTGCGCTCATACTCAACCTTCACCGCGAGGCTGTGTGACTGCTCGCTCCAGTCTGGTTCCCGGAGCCGAACGCCGTGCCATTCGAGTCGTCGCGGGATGAGCGGCCCGGATGCCGATCTCAGCAGACCTCTCCCCGAGGACTTGAGCCCCCCCCGTAACGCAATGAGCTCGCATGTGAAGCGGTGCATGTCCGCGTGATCGTGGATCGCGCCCCAGTCGAGCCAGGCACGCTCACCGTCGAGACAGTAGCCGTTGTTATTGCCACCCTGCGATCGACGAACCTCATCACCCATGAGCAGCATCGGTGTGCCGGCGGCCAATAGCGTGAGCGCGAGAAAATTCTTGATCTGTCGCGTCCGCAGCTCGTTGACGTTGCTGTCATCGCTCGGCCCCTCGATGCCACAGTTCCAGCTGTAATTACCATCGGAACCGTCCCGATTGTTCTCTCGATTGGCTTCATTGTGCTTGCCGTTATAGGACACCAGGTCATTCAGCGTGAAGCCGTCGTGACATGCAACGAAGTTGACGCTTCGGGAGGGCATGCACCGCTGGACCGGGTAGAGGTCCGGACTTCCGGCAAGACGGCAGCCGATTCTGCGCACCGTGCCGTTGTCGCTCTTGATGAACTGCCGCGCATCGTCGCGAAAGCGCCCGTTCCATTCTCTCCAGCCGCGACTCGCGAACCGCCCTAGAGCCGCGAGGCCAGCCGCGTCCCAGGCTTCGGCAATGAGTTTCACGTCCTTGAGGATGGGATCGCTATCGATGGCAGTGAGAACGAGCGAATCCCCATCGGCTCTCCCGTCGCCGTCACGCAATAGGACGGCTGCCAAGTCGAAGCGAAAGCCGTCGACGTGCATCTCGCTGACCCAGTATCGCAGGCTGTCCAGAATCAGCCTCGTCACGATCGGCGAATTAGCGTTCAGCGTGTTGCCGCAACCGCTGTAGTTCGCATAGGTGCCGCCTGGCAGTAGGGTGTAGTACACATCGTTCGCCAAGCCCCGGAAGCTCAGCGTCGGGCCTGAGGCATCATCCTCTGCTGAGTGGTTGTAAACCACGTCGAGTATCACCTCGATGCCGGCCCGATGTAGCGCCTTGGTCATGTCGCGGAATTCATTCAGTGCCGCGCCGGTGTTCGAGTTCGAGGCATAGCCCTCATGGGGCGCAAAGAACGAGATCGGTTCGTAGCCCCAGACGTTTCGCAGTCCCGGCGCCGCCGCCTGCTCGTCAAACGCGAACACCGGCATGAGCTCGACGGCTGTGATGCCGAGGTCGCGGAGGTACGGAATCTTCTCCACGACGCCCGCGAACGTACCGCGCAGCGGTGCCCCGATCCCCGAGGTCGGGTGTCCCGTGAAATTGCCCACGTGCAATTCGTAGATGACCGTCGTTTCATACGGCACACGCGGGGGCCGGTCGGTCCCCCAGTCGTAGCTCTCCGTATCCACTACGACGCTCCGAAACGCTGTCGACGCGTTGTTCCCGGGTCTACTGTCGATCGTGCGGCGCCGGCCGCTCGGTGTCGCAACGCACCGTGCGTAGGGATCAAGAAGCACCTTCTGCGGGTCGAAGCGCAGGCCGCGTTCGGGCGCAAACGGACCGTGAACACGAAAGCCGTAGAGCTGTCCTACTCGCGCTCCTGCAGCGGTTCCATGCCAATAGCGCGCCGAGGGGTGAGGGTCGCGTTCCAGCTCGATCACCCCCGTCGGTTGCGGGTCGTCCCGGTCGAACAGTACGAGATCGACCCGCTCGCCACTGGAATACACCCCGAAGCGAACTCCCTCCGAGACGATCATCGGCCCAAGCAACGGTTCGGCCGTCGAGCGCGGCACTGCGAAGGTCGACGCGGTCGTCATCCGAACGGCCTCTGCGGATTGGCGCATGCGGCTCCACTCACCTCGAGCAGCAGATACGGACCACTCACCTGGTAACCCAGAGGCGCGATTCGCGACGCCACCGAGCCTGATGGCCCAGGTACCCGCGTATCAGCCACATCGAGTTGGAATTCCACGGCTTCCCCCCTCTCGAGGGCGCGATCCACGGCGTCGAGGAAGCGCTTTGGCTGCGGAAGAAAGCGCGCGAGCGGCTGACCCCGCACGTTCCCGAACCGAAGGGCGAGCGCGTCCTCGGCGATCTCATTGGCATACACGGCGCACAGTTGCGCATCGAGCACGACGATGCCAACCGAGAGCGCGTCGAGCACCGCCCCCGTATCGAAGTCGACGAGCACCGAATCGTCACGCTCGCTTGGAGTGAATTCCTGCACTCGGACTCCTTCGACAACCACAGTTCCGACAACTCTCCCAGACACTGAGCGCCCGGTAACCGCGAGGCTTGAATGTTCATGCTTTCCCGAGTCGCTGGGGTGCTACGGCGGGGACCGACACGCCTGCCGGATCCCCCCTCCGGACGGGCCCCTCGGAGAAGGGGCCTTGTTCCTGAGTCGCTCCCTACCTCAGGCTCTCCGTGGCCGCCTCGATCTGGCTTCGCAGCCATGTGACTCCTTGGTCCGCTTCGCATTGACGGTGCCAGATCGCCTCGACCGTCACGGGGCTCGCCTCGAACGGCGATGGCATCGAAACCAGCTCGTAGTGGCTGGCGAATCTCTGCGCCAGTCGTCGCGGCAAGCTCGCCACGAGCTCGGTACGGAGCAGGATATCGGGGACGCAGGAGAAATTCGGTACCCGAACTGCGATTCGCACGTCGCGGCCCAACCGCTGCGGCGCCTCGAGCGCGGCGACCTCCACGTGTACTCGCCGAGTGGACCGTTGCGGGTCGAATTCCTCTCCCGCAAGTGCTGCCTGGATGCGCGCGAGGGCCCTCTGCACCGGCCGCGCGAGCTCAAGCGCCTTCGGTGTCGGGCGCATGCCGTTCGCCTCACGGACAAAGAGCTCATCGCCTACACGCCGGCGCAGTCGACCCAGGGCGTGACTGATCGCCGACTGTGACAGGCTCAAGCGCACACTCGCCGCGGCAAGTGTGCGCTCCCTGAACACCGCATCGAACACGACCAAGAGGTTCAGATCAAAGTTGCGCAGTTGCACCGTGTTCATGGTCTCGCTGCACACAATTCAGCACACCGACCACTGCCGCGATTGACAATCAGTCATGCCACCCACATCCAATCGCATGTCGCCCGGTTCTGACCTCGGATTGCTAAACCCATGCTGACGATAATCGCTGACTATCACGATGACCCCTTTGAATTGGCTGGTCGGCGCGACCGATTTAGTGCCGCGGAATTCTCCTCGACGATTGGCCGCGGCGAGCGCAGCGGAACCATCGTGCTCATGCCAGAGCGAAGGACTCTGACGGTCAGCGGCTCGCCCAAGGATTACGAACGCATTCGCATCTTCAACGAAGAGGGACACCTGCTCGGCACCATGGCCTCTTCGACGAGCGGCGCTGTGAGCTGGGTCGAGCCGACGCGATCGTGACTCTGACTGCTCGACCTCTAGCTCGGCGCGTCACACCGTAGTTGCAGGAGCCCACACAATCTCGACCGGGACGCGCTGTTGCCGCAGCAGCGCGCGCACCGGCATCTCCTCAACCGGGCCGGTCGCACGTGCCTTCTCATAGGTGCCGAGCTTCGCCCCGCCCAAGATGAGCACCGTGATGTGGCGGGAGTCAAGCAGGGCACTCAGGTTCAAGCTCAGCCGGGCGTGAGGTGGTTGCGGGGACGACATCGAGACACAGGCTGGCCTGGCATCCGGTTCGAGCGCATCCTTCAGACCGGGTGAGCCCGGAAAAAGTGACGCCGTGTGACCGTCTATGCCCATCCCCAGTATCGTTACGTCGAAGGGCCTGGGAAGTCGCGCCAAGGCTCTCCAAGCCGCTACCGCACCGAGCTCGGGCGATGGCGCCTCATTCTTGAGCCCGATGAAGGGGGCTACCGCCGCATTGCCCCTCAGGAGAACCTCGCGCACGAGGCGCTCGTTACTCCCAGGGTCGTTCGCCTCAACCCACCGCTCGTCCGCAAGTGCGATAGTGACCCTTCGCCAATCGAGTCCCTGAGCGCGCAGCTCCTCGAAGAATCCCACCGGTGAGCGGCCGCCCGAGACCACGAGCGTGGCTTTCCCGCGAGTCGCGCACGCCTGCGCCAGCCGTCCGGCAACATCGATCGCTACGCCCCGGGCCAACGCCTGAGCGTCCGCGAAGCGCTTCACTTCGAGCTTCGAATCGACCACGGCAGAGCTCTCCTCATGCGGACCTACCATCAAAGAGCGACAGTCTCGCCGCCACAACCTGCTTCACGGACTCGATGGCCGGTGCGAGGATCGTGTACGGAGCGATCTCGCTCCTTTGCCTCGCGAGACTGGCCTCGAGTCCCCGCCTCCACGCGAGGCGAATTTCAGTGTTGATGTGAACCACGGTCATCCCTGCCTCGATCGCTCGCCGAAGGTCGCCATCGTCCGTGTCCGAGCCACCGTGCAGGGTCATAAAGATCCCGGCGCGCTCCTTGATCGCGCGTATCCGCTCGATGTCCAGACGCTTCCTCGCCTGAGAGTTCAGCATGCTTCTCAGCACACCGTGCATATTGCCGACAGCGGGCGCCAGCGTATCGATCCCCGTCTCCCTCACGAAATCCGCCGCCTCATCGGGTGTCGTCAGCGCCCGATCGGAAGCCGGCTGCTCATCGTGGATCTGCGATCCGGTACCAATGTCCCCGATTTCTCCTTCGACCAGAATATCCGGACGGAGCGCTTTGAGTGCCTGCACGGCCTCTCTCGTTTGCCGCACATTCCGCTCAAACGGCAACGAGGAGAAATCACAGACCACCCAGTCGAATCCGGCCCTCGCCGCTTCCAGCGCGTGGGCTAATGAATGGGTATGGTCCGCATTGAGAAAGATCGGCACCCCGCCTTCCTCGCGAAGAGCCTTTACCATCGTTGCTAGCCGGCGCACGCCAATGAACTCGCGTTCGGCCTCTGAAGCTCCGACGACCACTGGAACCCCAAGCGCTTGGGCCCCCGCCACGATGCCGTCCAGCGTCACGAGGTCTGACGCGTTGAAGTGGCCGATCGCCACTTTCCGATCGTCCGCCCGCCGTAACAGCCCAAGTAGTGGTGACATGGAGCGAACCTCGAGCACCGCCCAGCGACCGGAGGCGCTAGAAGCGGAGCTGCCTTGCACCGAAACAGACCTGGCATGCCACACCAATGTCGTCCTGCGATCCATAGGACGAAGGTATTAGCGAAAGCCGCCGGCCGATCGCCGCAATAGCTCACTCCTCCTGTGCCACGCTTTGGCCGATACAATGGTGCAATCGTCCGTACGGACCGGCTGTGATCTCATGTCAGTCATTGAGCGTAGATCGACTGCGGCCCAGTCACCATGCGCGAACAGCGGACCGATGACCAGACGCGTACGGCCTTTGAAGGCGCTGGATACTTGCCGGACGCAGAAGAGCTCCTTCAGTCCGCCTTGACCCAGGCGCGGCGCAGTGATTTCGCAGATCCGAAGTTTGTTCCCTCCCTCCGCCGCCTCATCGCCGCCTGTAACAGGGAGGCGAACCTGAGCGCTCTCGGCGCGCGCGCACTACGCTTCGACATTCTACGCTGCTTGAAAAACTTACTGCGCTTTGACGAGCTTGAAGCGCGCGATCCCGCGGTGCTTTCGAGGCAGATCGAGGCCCCGATCTTCATCACCGGGATGCCCCGCAGTGGAACGACCTTCCTGCACCGGTTGATTCTGCAGGATCCGACCACGTGTGCGCCTCGGCTTTTTCAGCTGGTGCATCCTTGTGCGTCGAAATCCCGATGGATCGAGACCGCGGTGCGACGGACATGCGTGCGTCTTCAGTTGATGATCTTCCGAATGATCGCGCGCGAGCTCCACGCCCTTCATCCCATCGCCGTTAATGATCCGGAGGAATGCACCGACATCACTGCCCAGGTGTTCCATAGCCTGCGCTTCGAGAGCATGTATCGCGTCCCCTCCTACAACCGTTGGCTCCATAGGATTGGATTTGTCGACGCGTATCGGTTTCACCGTCGCTTCTTGCAGCATCTCGAGGGGCAACATCCCGGAAGGCAATGGATTCTCAAGTCACCCGATCATGTGTTCGCACTCGATGATATCCAGAACGTGTACCCCGATGCGCACTTCGTCCTTGTCCATCGCGACCCCGTGCGCGTCCTCGCCTCGGTCGCGAAGCTGACCGAGGTGCTGCGTCGACCGTTCGCGCGACGCATCGATCTAATGGAGATCGGGAGGAACGTCAGCGCGTCCTGGATCGATGGCGCCCGCCGGATGACCGAATTCTCCTCGAGGAGCCGCGCGGTCCTGCACCTTCAATATCGACACATCGTCTCGAGCCCACTCGAGGCGGTTGCTGCTGTCTATCGACACTGCGGTCTCACGCTGACCGCCGAGACCACGCGACGCATGTCGCGATGGCTGCGGGCAGCAGGCACGTCGACACACTGCCGGAGAGACTACCGCCTCGCGGAGTTCGGGCTCGACGAGCGCCTATTGCGTGACCGCTTCAAGCGCTATACCGAGACGTTCAAAGTAGAAATTGAGCAGCACAGGGACGCCACTCACCGTGACACGTCCACCTGAGGTAATGCGATGCGACCTCCGGAGGACGCACGCCGCGCAAGAGCACCGGGCATGTTCGATGATCGCAGTGCGCCTCAGATGCCGCGATCATCCAATTGTAGGAGCGACATGTTTGATAGATTCTCTCTTACCCTGGGCAGGCGTGCGGCGCTGATCCGCGCGCCGCCTACCCTCGGCAGTCGAACACTCGTTGCGTTCAGCCGCCACTGGCTCCGTCATGGCGACTGAGAGGACACACTGCGATGGACACACTGACCACCATCAAAGCGTTTCGCCAGGTCGTCGAATCAGGCAGCTTCGTCGCCGCGGCGGAACGGCTTGAAGTGTCCACCGCAATGGTCAGCAAGCGAGTGATGCATGTCGAGCAGCGTCTCGGAGTGCGGCTGCTCAACCGCACCAGCCGCAAGCTCAGCCTCACTGAGCCCGGCCGACTTTATTTCGAACGGTGCAAGACCATCCTGGAGGATCTGCAGGCGACCGAGCTGGAGCTCGGGTCATTGAGCCAGGCCCCGCGCGGTACGTTACGTGTCACTTCGCCGAGCTTCACCATAGGGGGTCAACTGCCGACCCTGCTGGCGGAATATCGCCGCCGCTACGCTGAGGTTCTGGTCGACGTGTCGTTTGAGGATCGGTTTGTCAACCTCGTAGAGGAAGGCTACGACATCGCCCTACGCATTGTTCCGAATGCACAAGCCCTGCCCCAGGGTCTCATCGCGCGCCCTATCCGGCGTGCGACGTTCTACCTGGCCGCCTCGCGCGAGTATGTCAAGCGACGCGGGGTTCCGAGGTCGCTTGGTGACCTGGCGGAACATGATTTCGTTGCCGTGGGCAACCTCAACCTCTTGCCTGCAGATCCGCCTCCGCCTCGAATCGCGCTTCGTTATCGCTCGACCGGGGGTGTTGCGCACGCCATTGCGGCCGGGATTGGCATCGGCCCTATTCCCAAAGTCATCTTGGAAGATCCTGCGTTCAGGGATGTTTTGATCCCGATTCTCCCGGAGTATCCGCTGCAGGAAGCCACGCTATATGTCGTATACGTCACTCGCAAGTTCGTGCCCTTGAAGATCCGCACGTTCGTCGATTTCATTTCGGAGTCGTTCTGCTCCGTTGGCGAGCCCAGGCCGCTCAAATGACGCAATTGATCGGGCGGCTCTCTGCTGAATGTGCGCCGCCATCCGCGAGATGTCACCAGAGTGGGCTCCCGCGGTTATCCGACACTTCCAAGGCAGACACCGGTCCCGCGGCATTGCCCCACGAACCGCGGACGTAGGTCAGAGCGCTCGCGATCTCGTCGTCATGCAAGAAGGGGTAGTACGGGGCCATCCCGGAGGGGCGCGCGTTCAGGCTCGTTCCCGGAGGAAATCCTCCAAAGAGGACAATCCGGATGAGGTTCGTGGCCGAGCGCAGGGTTACCGCGCGGTCGCCGGCCAAGGCTGGTGCGATCGAAGGACGGCCCTGCCCCCTCTCGCCGTGACAGTCGGCGCACTGCCGCAGATATACGCTGCGCCCAGCGTCGTAGTCTCGATCACTGATCGACTGGAGGCCGGGATCGACCCCGACACCAGGAGGCGCCTGCACGCGAGGCTGTCTCGATTTCATGCGCCTCGGCGCCCTGCGGGATCCCTGCGCCATGCTGCTCAGTTACACGGCCACTTCGCGGGGTCCCACCTGTTCACATGTGAGAACCATCTCGAGCTGGTCGGTTAGAACTGCACCAACCTTGTTCACGACAGATTGGCACCGGTCCAGATTGTCAAACTTCATCCCGGGTCCAACGATCTGGCCCTCTTCGAGCGGCGCCCCCGTCCTACGATCGATGATGGTCGCAAAAATCACCCAGTGGGGGAGCTCTATCTTTGGCAACTCGGCGACCGGCTGACCCGCGAACACTCCGCACAGCAGGCCTGTCACGATCTCGATCTTCATGCACGCGTCGCTTGCGCGCAGTACTGCCCGCGGCGGTAGGGCGAGCTGACGCCGATGACAATCGGCGCTCGATTAACATTGGATTTCATAACCGCAAACGCTTGCATCGCGCGACTCTGCTTCACGGCCGGCGAGGTCGATGCACGAGTCCCTTCGCTTGCTCAGCCGAAACGCAGCATCTCCGCGAGGCTCATTACTACGCTCAGCACGCTGCACGGCTCCACGGTGATTTAGGGCGCCGCTAGGGGATTGTCCAAGAAGCCCGGAATCGAACGATCGTGCCGCGGCGATGGATACACCGCTTGAGCTCAACTGGGACCGTTTTTGGAGGAAACCGAGGCTAGGTGTGCAACGCCTCGCGAGGCGGTCACGAGCAGTCCCGTGCACCAGGTGTCGCTAGTGCTTCCCGATGCCAGAGGACTTGAGTGACAAAGCTGTCCGGGAAGGTGTAGAGGCAGGTGTCCGCCGGCGGGTCCATTCCGGCCGCCCAGTCCTTGCGACGTGCTCAACTGGAGAATGCTGCACCGCCGCGCTCCAGTGGGTGAGTTTTTGCGCGAGCACCTCGTTACCTCCTTGCTTCCGGTAGAATGGCGCAAAGATACCCAGGAGGCAAACGAGCATGCCAGGACAGGCAGACCCTCAGAACGAAGTGAGTGATCAAGCGGCGCACAAGCGCAACCCACCGGGTAACCGCCTGATCGCCGAGTCGCTGGCACGCGCGACGAACACGCCGCTCGATCACGTGTCCGAAATCTATGCCAGGGAGAGTGCGGAACTCGAGCGCACCGCCCGCGTCAAGAGTTTCATCGGGATCATCGCAACCCGACGCACTCGGGCGATTTTGCGCAAACACACCGGCAAGCATGCGGCGAATCGGGTAGAAGATCCGGTCGCGACCTGACGCGAGGCCCTCAGGCAACACCCGGACTCAGGTATTGGTGGATGGCCTGAACGACGACAGACCCCTCCCCCACTCCGGAGGCGACGCGTTTGACAGAGCCCGAGCGAACGTCGCCCACTGCGAAGATCCCGGCCTGGCTCGTCACGAAAGGCGAGGTCAGAGCTCGGCCCGCATCGTCACTTCCGGTCCGGACGAAGCCCTTCGCATCGAGCACCAGGCAGTTCCCGAGCCACTCCGTATTGGGCTCGGCCCCGATCATGACGAACAGATTGGCAATCGGGTGAGTCTCAGCCGACTCGCTCTGGCGGTCAGTCCAGCCCACCTGCTCGAGACGCCGATCGCCGTGCAGATGTGTTATTTCCGTGTAGGCATGCACCGTGATCCTGGGTGAACTCGCGATCCGCTGCACGAGATAGTCGGACATCGTCGCCGCGAGCCCGGATCCACGCACGATGATATGGACCTGCCGTGCAACGCGGGCCAGATACACGGCCGCCTGCCCGGCAGAGTTCCCCCCGCCCACCACGGCAATCTCCTCGCCACCGCAGAGCCTGGCTTCCATCGCGGTCGCGGCGTAGTGGATCCCCTGGCCCTCGAAACGCGTGTAATTCTCGAGATCGAGCTTGCGGTAGCGCGCGCCGGAGGCGATGACGATGCTGCGCGCGCGGATCGCTTCCTTTCCATCCACCTCCACGCGATACGGACGTGCAGAGCAATCGAGTCCGGTCGCCGTGCGCGCGATCGCGAGTCGAGCTCCAAACTTCTGGGCCTGGTTCTGCGCGCGCCCGGCGAGTGCCTGGCCGGAAATTCCTGTCGGAAAGCCAAGGTAGTTCTCGATCTTCGAGGACGTTCCGGCCTGTCCGCCGGGGGCGATGCTTTCCACGACGATTGTGGAAAGACCCTCCGAGGCTGCGTAGACCGCGGCGGCGAGTCCTGCCGGCCCCGCGCCGACGACCGCCACATCGTAGATCCTGTCCGGCTCGAGCGCCTCGACGAGACCCAAGGCATCGGCGAGCTCGCTGTTGCCGGGGTTGCGCAGGATCACCCTCCCCGGGGACACCACGACCGGCAGCTCCTCCTCCGAGAGCCCGAACCCGCTCAGGAACTCCGCGGCTTCCGGATCCGACTCCGTGTCGAGCAGCCGGTACGGATATCCATTGCGTTGCATGAATCGCTGTAGGCGTAGGGTGTCTCCACTGCGTCCGGGGCCCACGAGCTCGACCCCGGCATTGGAGTGGCGGATGAGCGCCACGCGCCGCAGGATGAAGGCGCGCATGATGATCTCACCGATGTCCGGCTCGCTCGATATGAGTCGGCGGAAGCCCTCTCGGCGCACCCGTACGACACGCGTCCCGGTCCCCGTGCGAGCCGACACGAGTGCCTGGCGCTCGTTGAAAAGCGTGAGCTCACCCGTAAACCGCCGCTCTCGGATCACACGCAAGGAGTGGGGCACGCCCTCCAAGTCGTGCTCGAGGATCTCGACGTAACCTTCGAGGATCAGGAAGAAATCCACCTGGCGCTGGCCGCGCTCGAACAGCAGGGTTCCCGGTGCCGGCGCTTCTTCTTGCCCGAAGACCCGCACGCGCTCGATCATCTCGCCGTCGAGTTGCGGGAACATCTGCGCTTCGCGCGCCAAAGGGTCGGTCGGATCGAGCGGTTCCGCCGTGGATTGAACCTCGACCATAGTGCCTCCCGAGCGACCTGTCCCAGTCCTGTCCTGTCCCGTAAGGTACACCCGCAGCGAAATTCATCGTACCGACGAACGAGCGGCCACGCGAGCCGGCCCATGGGATGCGTCGGATGAGCACGATCTCGAGGATGATTTGGGGCGAGAATGTTGGGATGATTCTTGGCATTCGGTGACTTCCTTGAGATTCGCTGACATTCTCGGCGCCGACTGACATGTTCTACACAGGGTTGCTCGCGGGAGGCTGGGGACTTGCGTTCGTGTTCCTCAATGTCCTCATCGAGCAGGTGGGGCTGCCCATTCCCGCCGTACCCGCGCTGCTGCTCGCTGGCGCTTTGGCGGTGCGACACCCCGAGTGGGGTGCGGCGGCCCTCGCGCTCGCCATTGCGGCGTGCGTCATTTCCGATCTCGGCTGGTACGGTGCCGGGCGCGTCTACGGAGGTCGAATCGTACGATTCCTGTGCAGGATCTCCCTCTCCCCCGATTCCTGCGTGAGTGAAACGCAGCTGCGATTCGAGCGCTGGGGCGCCCGCGCGCTCCTCGTCTCCAAGTTCGTGCCCGGACTTTCGACCCTTGCACCGCCCCTGGCTGGGGCGCTGCGAATGGCATTGAGCCTCTTCCTCGCGACGAGCTTCGCCGGCTCCGTGCTGTGGGTCTTGATCTTCATGATGCTGGGCGCCCTCGCCGCGCCCCAGATCACTGCGCTCCTGCCGCATCTGGCGGCGCTCGGGGCGCGAGCGGCCCTCGTGCTCGCCCTCCTGCTCGCGCTCTACATTCTTCTCAAATGGCTGGAGCGGCAGCGCGTCTATTCGGCGCTCCGGATGGCGCGCATCGGCGTAGACCATCTGCACTCGATGCTCGAGAGTGTGCCAGCCCCCACGATTCTCGATGTGAGGTCGATGAGCGCTCGTTCGCTCGACCCGCGCGCCATCCCGGGCGCACTCCACGTACCGCCCGAGGACGTCGCAACCCGAATCGCGTCGATCAAGCCCGATACGGAGGTCGTCGTCTACTGCAGCTGCCCGAAAGAGGCCTCCGCAGCGCGCGTCGCGCAACTTTTGAGGCGGCACGGCGTCGTCCGGGTGCGGCCCCTTCTGGGTGGCCTCGATGCGTGGGTTGCGGCCGGTTATCCGGTGACCGATACACGGCCGGAGGCCGCAATAGCAGCGGCAAGCCTCGTTGGCTCAAGCTCCTAGTCCCAAGTGACTCCGCACTCGGCCCCGTCAGAACCGCTCGACCCAGGGTCTCACCTCGACTTCGAGCGACCAGGCGCTTCGAGGCTGACGCAGCACGTCGACATACGTCTGAGCGATGGCATCGGGGTCGAGCGTGCTGTCGGGGTTCTCCGGCGGATCTGGATGGCGCGCACCGCGCACGCCTCCGTCGATCACGAAGTGAGCGACGTGGATTCCCTTGGGGCCGAGCTCCCGGGCCGCGCTCTGAGCAAGCCCGCGCAACGCGAACTTGCCCATGGCGAAAGCCGAGGACAGCGCGAATCCCTTGACGCTCGCGGTGGCACCGGTCAGCAGGATGGCGCCATGACCCCTCGGCGCCATCCGGCGTGCCGCCTGCTGCACCACGAGGAAACCGCCAAGGGCGGTTATGGCGACAGCCTTTTCGACGACGGCAGGATCGAGCTCGGCGATTGGACCCTGGGCGCGGGCGCTCGCGTTGTAGACCACGACGTCTGGCGTGCCCAAGCGCCGATCCGCCTCCTCGTAGAGTGCGGCGACAGCCCTCGGTACGGATGCGTCGGCAGCGAAGGTGATGGCACCGATCTCGGCGGCGAGCGCGGCGAGCTTGGCCTTATCGCGCGCTGCGAGCCCCACCTTCACGCCAAGTCCGGCGAGGCGGCGGGCCACGGAAGCGCTGATGCCAGAGCCTGCTCCGACGATCAGAGCCGTTCTGTAGGGAAAATCATCACTCATCGATTCTTTCTCCGGGACTTCGAGCGCCCATGCCTTCCCTAAAGGTTCGCCATGCCTCCATCGACGTTGAGCTCAACTCCGGTGATGTAGGAGGCGTCGTCGGAGGCCAGGAACGCCACGGCGCTCGCGATCTCCTCCGGACGGCCCATCCGTCGCATCGGAACACGATCGGAGATGCCCGCCTTGAACCCTGCGATCTGTTCCTCCGTCAGGCCGGTGCGACCGAAGATCGGGGTGCTAATCGGCCCCGGAGCGACGGCGTTGACCCGAATGCTCCTGTCCTTCAGCTCGCTCGCGGCCGTGCGGGCGAAGGAGCGCACCGCAGCCTTGGTGGCTGCATAGACTCCCATATTCTCGCTGCCCTTGCTCGCGACGACGCTGGTATTGAGGATTACGGACGCACCGTCGTTCAGATGGGGGAGCGCCTTCTGGAGCGTGAAGTACACTCCCCTTACGTTGATCGCGAAGAGTTCGTCAAAGAGCGCTGCCGGCGAGGCGGCATAGGGCCCGAATTTGGCGACGCCCGCGTTTGCGAACAGCACATCGATCTTGCCGAGCTTGGAGGCGACGAAGGTGTACAGCCGGTCGATGTCCTCGAGCTTCGACACATCGCTCTGGACCGCCAAGCTTCCGGCGCCGATGGCGCTCACGGCCGCATCGAGGGTTCGCGAGTCTCGGCCGCTGATCACCACGCGCGCGCCCTCCTGATGCAATCGCTTTGCGCTGGCGAGACCGATACCGCTATTCCCACCGGTCACGACCGCGACCTTGCCTTCGAACCTGTGCACGATGCGTTCTCCTGCTGATAGTTCTATAGTTCGATTATATTGAACTATGGAAATAAGGCAAAGACCATATTAGAATAAGGATATGACCCGTCTGGTACATCCTGCCAAGGAGGACATCACCCTCGCCGGAGTGCTGGGCGCGCTCGGCGATCCGATGCGCCTCAGGATTCTGAAGAAGCTGCTCGGGAAACGGCATGGGTGCCTATCGTGCTCGGAGGCAGCCCCCTGTACGGAGATCGCGAAATCGACCCTCTCACATCATTTTCGGATATTGCGCGACGCCGGCTTGATCCGGACGACCAAGCAAGGGGTGGAACACTTAAATAGCGTGCGCTGGGACGATCTGAGCGAGCGCTTTCCCGGGTTGCTTGCGGCGATTATGAAGTTTCAGCCGTGATCTGCCGAAAGCGCCGCGCGCTTTATCGATCACCGGGCGCCACCGGATCCTTGCCTGCAGGTCCTTGCGCCGAGTCCGCTTGCCAGCCGCCACCTAGCGCCTTGTAGAGCTGCACGAGATCGAGCGACACCGACTCGGTGCTCCCGACGAGCGCGTCCTGGGCGGCGTAGAGCGTACGCTCGGCGTCCAGCACGTTCAGGAAGTCGACGAGCCCGCTGCGGTACAGCTCCGAGGACAAATGAAAGGCCGCTTCGCTCGACTCGACAGACTGAGCCAACGACTGTCTTCGGGTCTGTTCCTTGGCATACGCGACCAGGGCGTTCTCGGTATCTTCGAGCGCGACGAGCACCGTTTGCCGGTAGGTATCGAAGGCCTGCTCGGCGCGGGCTTTCTGGACGCGGACGTTGGCGCGAAGACTGCCGCCCTGGAGGAGATCCCACTGCATCGTGGGGCCCACCGACCAGTAGCGGCTCGCGTACTCCAACAAGTTGCTCGTCGAGGTACTGGTGATCCCGAGCGCTCCCACGAGTGAAAACTTCGGAAAAAGATCCGCCTCCGCCACCCCGATCTGGGCAGTGGATGCCGCGAGCTCTCGCTCGGCACGTTCAATGTCCGGACGGCGCCGCAGCAGCTCGGAGGGCAGGCCGACGGGTACAACCGGCGGGGTGAGCGGAATAGGCGCCGCGCTCGCCATTTTATCGAGCAATGCGCCGGGGTCCTGACCGAGGAGGACCGAGAGATGATGCACCGATTGCGCAAAGCCGCTCTCGAGCGCCGGCAGCTGTGCCTGGGTAGCGGTGAGCAGCGCGGTGGCCTGTTCGACCTCGAGGTCGTTCGCGAGACCGCTTCGATAGCGGCTGCGGGTGAGCTCGACGATAGCCTGCTGAGCCGCGATGTTCTCGCGGGTGATGTCGAGGCGTTCCTGGTACGCGCGCGCGTCGATATAGTTGCGCGCGACCTCGGCGAGAACCGAAACGAGCACGTCGCGCCGCGAGTACTCCGCTGCACCGACTTGGGCATTCGAGGCCTCGACGGCCCGCCGGACTCCGCCGAAAAGATCGAGCTCCCATGCCGCATCGAATCCTACGTTGTAGAGGTTGTAGTCGAGCGGGATCCCCGGAAAGAGACCGAGCGGCGGGAATGAGTTGGCGCCATAACGGTTCTTGGAGTACCCCACGGACGCGGCGGCCGACGGCCATCGGCCTCCAGCCACCACGTCCCGCGCGGCGCGTGCCTCGCGCACGTGCTCTTCGGCCACCCGCAGGGTGAGGTTCGATCGGACCGCGGTGCCAATGAGCGCATCGAGTTCGGGATCCTTGAAGCTCGTCCACCATGACGCAAGCGCGGCGGGAGCGTCCGACTCTCCTGCCGCGAGCGGTGTGGCCCACGTGGTCGGCGCCTCCTCGGTCGGCGGCTTGTAGTTCGGCCCGACCGTGCACCCGGCCAGAAGTGCGAGGGAGGCTCCCCAACGAAATCCCCTGCTCGTCATGCCATGGCCCTCGTCTCCGATCGATTGACGGTATCGAGAAGCTGCAGAATGCTCTCGACCGTCTCGTCATCGCCGATTCCCGTATTGACCATTGCATGGAACAGGTGGCGATTCGGCCATTCGTAGCCGAGGTAGTGCTTGACGAATTTCTTGCGATCCTCGTCCACATTGTCCACGAGCTCCACGGCCTCGTCCTGGTCGCCGCCCACCCGTCGCAGGACTCTGCGAAAGCGGAGCTCACGGGATGCATAGAGGAACACAGACAACGTATCCGTGCGCTCGCGCAAGAAGTGGGGGGCACCCCGCCCGATGATCACGCAGGGCTTGTTTTGCGCGGCCTTTAGCACCGCCTGCTGGATGAGCCGCACGAGGCGGTCGGTATCGAGGATCGCAAGATCGGGCGACGGCAAGTTGCGGTCGAAGGTACCTCGCCACACCACGTGGACGAGGCGCTGCAGCCAGGGATCTATCCGCTCCTCGCGCCGGCGGCACACATCCACCGGGATGCGCGCGAGCGCCGCAATCTCCCGTGTGAGATCCTCGTCGAACAGCTTCCAGTTGAGGCGTCGGGCGAGCCGCTCGCCGATGGTGCTGCCGCCTGCGCCGAACTCGCGATCCAAGATCAATATGTCTCGCATGGGGTTGCCTGCTCACTCGGCGATGGACACCTGATGAACCGTGACCGGCCTGCGGAAAATCGGGATGAGGAGCATGCACGCTGCGCTCAAGGCCGCGACCACGAAGAACAGATCGACGAAGGCCCAGTACGCCGACTGCTGAAGTAAGACGTTGTAGAGCATCCCTCGCGCCTTGAGGAGCGCATCGGGGGCCGTAAAGCCGCGCTCGAAAAGCCTCTGCAGTGCAGCGAGCCGTGCCTGGTACTGAGGACTCACTTGCGACAGGTGTCCGACCATCAGCGCCTGGTGAACCTGCGCGTAGCGCTGCAACATGGTCGACACGTAGGAGAGCCCGATGCTGCCCCCGACGTTGCGTACCAGATTCTGGATCCCGGTCGCATTGCCGATCTGCTCGTTGCGAAGCGTGCCGATGGCAAGCGTCGTGAGCGGCACGAAGATGAAACTCGTACCGAGCCCCGACACGATGTTCGCGACGAAAACGCTACTCATCGAGATCTGCAAGGTGAGCCGGCTGAGGAGGAAGCTCGCGAGCGCCGTCGCTCCGAAACCGATTGCCACGAGGAGTTTCGGGTTGACCCTCGGTAGGAGTGCCCCGACGAGCAACAGTGCAGCCGTCGCTCCGATGCCGCGCGGCGTTACCGAGAGACCGGCATCGAGGGCGGGATAGCCGAGAAGCGACTGCAGGAAGAGCGGCTGCAGCGTGATGAGCGCGTAGATCGAGAGACCGAAAAATCCGAACAGCACAGCGCTCACGGCGAAGTTGCGGTTACCGAAGATTCGCAGATCGACGATGGGCTGATCCACCAGGAGCTCCCGGACGATGAACGCGATGAACGCTACGGCGGAAGTGGCCGCCAACCAGCGCAGCCACACCGCCGCGAACCAATCCGCGTCCTGTCCCTTGTCGAGCACGACCTGCAGGGTCGCGAGGAACAGCGCCATGAAGGCGAAGCCGGAGATGTCGATTCGACGCGGCCGCGCCGCGCGGATGTACGGTGGGTCCTCGATCATGATCAGCATCAACGCTGCGGCGGCGATGCCGACCGGCAGATTGATGTAAAACGTCCAGCGCCAGGAGTACTGATCCGTGAGCCAGCCGCCGAGAGTGGGTCCGATGATCGGCGCGACCACTACCCCAAGCCCGAAGAGCGCGGTGGCGGTGCCGCGCTGGGTCGGCGGGAAGCTCTCGAGCAGGATGGCCTGCGAGAGCGGTTGCATCGCGCCTCCGCCGATGCCCTGCAGCACGCGGGCCACGACCAGCATCGACATGCTGACGGCAATACCGCAAGTGGCGGAAGCGACGGTAAAGATAATCGTGCATACGATCAGGAAATTCTTTCGGCCGAAGAAGCTCGAGAGCCAGGTGCTCGCCGGGAGGATCACGGCATTCGCAACCAGATAGCTCGTCAGCACCCACGTGGACTCATCCTGCGTCGCGCCGAGATTGCCGGCAATGTAGGGCAATGCGACGACGACGATCGACGTGTCGAGTATCACCATGAAGGTCGCGAGCATCACCGGGATCGCGATCAACCAGGGATTGAAGCGCGGCTGCCATGCGGCGGCGACCGTTGCGGCCGGAGCGCTCATCTGATCTTCACCCAGGGGGTGACGGACATGCCCGGTGCAATGTCGAGCCCCTTCGGCAAGGCGCCGTCGAACACGATCTTGACGGGCACTCGCTGCACCACCTTGACGTAGTTACCAACGGCGTTCTCGGGCGGCAACAAGCTGAAGCGCGCTCCCGTGCCGGACTGGAGGCTGTCCACGTGACCCTTGAGCGTGTAAGCCGGATAGGCATCGAGGCGCAGCTCCGCCGGCTGACCAGGACGCATGTACGTGAGCTGTGTTTCCTTGAAATTCGCGGTGACCCAGACGTACTTGGGGACGAGCGCGAGCAGTCCCTGTCCCGGCTGCACATAGTTACCGGGCCCCACCGTTCGCGCCGTTACCCGGGCATCCACCGGAGCGATAATTGTCGTGTACGAGAGATTGAGCTCCGCCTGCTGGACCCTCGCTTGGGCCACCCGGACGGCCGCCGCCGCCGTCTGAATAGCCGCCTGATCCAGTGTCACCCCGGCGCGCGCGCCGGCGAGCTGACTGCGAGCGGCCCGCAGCTGCGCGGCGGTCGACCGCGCTTGAGTCGTGATTTGATCCAAGACGGTCTTCGAAACGGCGCGCTTCTCAACCGACTGGTATCGCTTGAGGTCGTTGTTGGCGCGCTGCGCATCCGCCTCGGCCGCGATCTCGCTCGCGTTCGCTTGCGACACACGGGCTTCGGAGACCTCGAGCTGCGCGCGCGCCTGAACCTCCTCGCTGCGTGCCGATGCGAGCGCGGCGCGCGCCTGAGCGAGACTTGCCTCATAGTCGCGCGGATCGAGCTGAATCAACACCTGCCCTTTGCGGACGTGCTGGTTATCGGCGATGAGGAGCTGTTGGACCTGACCTGGTACGCGCGCGCTCACGAGCGTCGTGTAGCCGTCAACGAACGCATCGTCCGTGGACTCGTACGGTGCGATGAACTCGAGGTAATACAGGACGACCGCCGCGAGGACCACCAGTGCCGCAACCCCGCTCAACATCGCTCGTCGGCTGGGCCGTCGCTTTCGCGGTGGCGGCGGCGCCACGCGTTCTTCTGTTGCGGTGCGGGCTTCGGTTGGGTTCGTTGACTGTGCCATGTTGAAACCCGTGGCGCCGGCTGCCCGGCACCCTTCTTATTTTCGCGGCATCGATACGCTAACTCACCGCGAGCACGACGATGGACGGCCTTTGCACGTGATCATAGCAATTTCGGCGCGCCCGCTCCCAGAGGAGCGAGGGGTGCGACTTCGCCACGCGCGGTGCTCTGCATTGCACACTGACTTCGGACAGCGTCGGGTGAAGCTCGGCAGTTCGCCCGAGCCGCCTGTGCCCGATGACGACGCGGACTCAGCGAGGGCAAATCCCCTGAATCGTAGCGATCCCCAGCGCCCGCGTCTTGACGATCAGGTGATCCACCCACCTGTGGTCATAAGCGTTGACGATATGCCACTCCCCGCTCGCATCGCGCACCATGCCCACGCGGCACTTGTGGTGCACTCCAAATAGTCCATTCGACAGATAGATGATGATCAAGTGGGCATTGCCCGTCATCGAGTCGATGGACCCCCGCAGAATAATCGCCTTGTGCTTGGCATCGCCATCGAGCACCGCGCCCGCTTTCACCTCATCGAGCGAGAAATCGCTTTCATGGGGGTTGGTCCCGTTTATGGTGTCGAATCGCAGGCCGACGACTCGTCCCGCATCCACAAGCACGCCGAGGTCTTGCAAATCCGCGTTACGATCGTTCGTAATGCTCGCGAGGGGTTAA
>Ga0335074_10000324_pt1 | contig 71167 bp, 66 predicted proteins | sample Lox_Sample_23_FD_206715 | JGI IMG/M metagenome (GOLD analysis project Ga0335074, IMG submission 206715) | Soil microbial communities from Loxahatchee National Wildlife Refuge, Florida, United States - Lox_Sample_2.3 | ecosystem: Environmental > Terrestrial > Soil > Wetlands | place: USA...
GTTGGGCAAACGTCATTGGTTTGAATCGCCTGCAACTGGCCGGACTGCCGCAAGCAATCGAGCGATTCGCGAGTTATACGAGGATCCCGCACTTCCAACAGACCTTCGACAATGAACCGCTGGATCGTGCGCGTGGAAATATGCAGGTCACTGGCGAGGCTAGACCGAGCGAAACCTTCTACGTGTACGCGGCTGCTCTTGCCAAGCGTAGTGAAGTGATATCGAACGGCAGCTTCGGAGCGATGCAATATCTTGGCAATTACACGGACGTTCTTATAACCTGCGAGGTCTAGGAGCACGCGATGGTCTTCGTCGGTCCAGGCAAGGCGAGAACGCTCCTGGCCACGTTTTGAAGTTCTTTGAACGAACCCGTTCTTTCTTGCGTGTTGCCAGATTACGTGAGGCCGCCAATCCGGGTGGCGCTTCAAGAGTCGGCAGACAGCCTCTCGCTTACCTTGCCATCCAGCTTGGTACCCTTCGCGCAGGATTTGTTCGTCTTCGGAACTCCAGATTGAATGAGAACGTTGCCGCTGTCCCCGTGGATGTTTCAGCAGCCGTATGCGCTGCCACAGTTGTGATCGTTGCAGCCCCGGTTCATGCTTCAGTATCCTTTCGATCGCCGCGTGAGAGCCTTCGCGACCTCGCCTAGTGCCATCGCGCAGTATTTCGTCTACCTGTTCCGGAGAGAAGAATCGGAAGGAATAGCCACCCGTTGTCTGTTCCCAACGGTCCGCCATCGAAGCAAACGCCTTGATACATTCGATCGAGAGACGATAAGGACTCCGCTAGGGCTCACTCGTGATCGGTCCGTGGAGGTGTTGCACCGCCTAGAGCGACCAACGTATTTCCCTCGTCCCGCATCTCGTACCCCCTCGCACTAGATTGAGCTTTAGCGTGCTCGGAAAAGCAGCCAGTACGGGAGGGCCAGATCGTGCCTTTCAGTGACGTGGAAGCGGTGAAATAGTCTTTTCTGGTCGGAACATCGGCCAGCGACTTGTCAGCTTTCCGAAATGCTGGAGGAATCGCGGAGTTTCGGCTCCCAAGAGGCCTGTGGCTTATCCGATCTTACGTGGTAGGTGTGGTAGGTATTGCGACCGTCGAGAACAGATCCGAGGCCGTTTGGTTACGAATCCCTCTAAGGCAGTTCCGCATGCTCGAATCGGATACTCCAGCGCTGCCGGTTAGGCCTTGGCGCGGCTGGTTCGTGCCATCTTCTGGGCCATGAACAGCAGAATCCGTTGATTCTTTTCATCCGTTTTTCCGAGTAGCCTGCGAAACTGCCCCAGCAGCCTGGCATCCTTGCCCGAGTTTCCCCACGCAATGTCGTCAGCCGTCTTACGCTTCGGAAGGTTCGGAACCTTGGGCGGCTCCTCGCCGTCATAGAAAAGCTGATAGAGCGGAACTTCCATGGCTCGCGCCAGCTTCTCGAGTGTCTCGATCGCCGGCACCGTGTGTCCGTTTTCGACGCGCGAGATGTAGCAGCGGAGAAGCCCCGTGCGTTTCTCGATGTCCCCTTGTGACAACTTCTTCTCCTCCCGCAACTCTCGCAACCTGTCGCCAATGATCATGTCGAATTCTCCTCGTCCTGCAGTATAACCGAGACAATACGACACGGGCAGATTATCTGGGGACTCTCGTGAGACCGGAGCAGAAGCTACCGAAACAGTTCTTCCACCGTGCCCATTGGCAGGAAGAACCTTCGCTCGATTTTGGGCAGCTCAAGAAACCCGTATTTCCTATAAAAGGCAGCGGCCGCTGGATCTTTTGCGTCAACGATCACGCCGGCCGACGCTATCTCCCTACTGTAACTAAGACTGCGGTGGAGTGCGTCCATCAAGAGTGTTGCACCGTGACCCTGTCCGCGAAATGCAATGCTTACGGCGAGACGACCGAGGAGCGTCGTCGGCACCATCGGATATTTGGGCAGCTTCTTCGCGACTTCCGGGGGAATGACGTCGAGGTGCACCGCATATTGAGACACAGTGTAGTACCCGGCGATCGTGACTCCGTCAGATGTGAGCACGAACGGAACGGCTACGTGCTTCCTGAGATCCTGTATCGCCTGTTTGCGAAGATAATCATCCAGAATCTGAACACCGCACGAAAAAGTCACCCGGTCGTGTTTCGGACCGAGCGGCTCTATCACGAATCGACGTTGTTCAGGATCACTGGACAATCAAAGCCCCATTTGTTGTCTATACCGCCGAGCAGCCTTACGTGCGGCTTGGTTCGGCGCCGGAGGATTCAAAACTGCATTCACAAAGACTTCGCGGGCTTCGCCATGCAAGGTCAAGAGCTCGTAGTCCTTGATTGCCGCGGTCGCAGCCTCTTGGGCGCTCGCGACGACAAACTCCGTTACCGAGGTGCCGCGCAGAGCTGCCGCTTGGGCGATTAACTTCTTCTGTTCCGGCGTTAATCGAGCTTCCAGACGTTCCTCCTTCAGAGACCGGCGACCGATTGTCGTAGCTCGCTTCATAGCATGCCTCCACTTCCTAGGGCAATTGTACGGCGAATCGCCGTACGTGTCAATGGGGCTTCAACTCCAGGAAAGAGCGAGGATCAGATCGAGCGTGCGGAAGTGAGGGGAAGCGACTAAAGCAGTAAGAAGCTGCGAGCCAACGGAATCCATAGAAGTAAACACGCCCTTACCTTGTAACCAGACGACAATATGACAATAATTAGATACCTTACTCGGCATCATGGTATATTCCGGCCGACCAACAACGATTGCGCGCTCTTGAACGCGCATGTTTAGGGAGGCTGTGATGAAACAACTTCTCCGTCATCTGTGTCGCTACGCCGTTCTCTTTTCGCTGGTGTTGGTTATTGGGTGTGTTTCTGCATGGGGACACGAATGCTCGCTATCACGAACGAACATGAGTTGCGAGCTAACGATCGATCGTAAAAGTCCTGTAGCGCCACCCACTGTTCAGATGTATTCCGGTCAGACGCTAAAGATCGTCCTCGACAACCCTCTTCCTTTTGAGAGGTATTTCTTAGATTTCACCACAGGACAAGCCACCCTGACGCCCGATGTTACGGCAAGCATCGTCCAGGGTTTGGTCCCCGATCTCTCTAAGTTTCAGGGACTAACCGCGCAAATCGCCTTGGCTAACCCCCCGAAGGTAGAAGCAACGTGCGATTACGAAAGTTTGGCAAAAGCACCCTTGCCCGACACAAACCAGGTAATTAGGGCTCTACCTATGTTTGTGGCCTGCTTCCAAGATTTGGGGACTAAGGCTCTGCAAGCCTATAAAGACATTGAGCCATTCGTGGCACCTGACTCCCTGGTCCCAACAGATCAACAAACGATTAACGTCTGGGCTCCGACATTCTACGCGGATCAAAGCTCGTCAGTCACCAAAGACATCGATGCTTACGACAACGCGGAATTCATTGTTTCAAGCAAAATAAGTGCGATGTCGAAAGTAGCCATAACGCCACCTACGCTCCCGACACCAACTGCCCCGAAGCCACCTCCGCCTGCATATTACAACGCACAGGATCAGGTTATTGTCACCGACCTTACCGATGTGCAAAAGGTAGTTGACGCCATAACTGCTGACCTGCTGGGCTACAAACAGCGACTAAAAGATCTAGGCTCCTGCGGATATAATTCCGTTGCGGATGCGTCGGGGCAGTGCTCGCAACGTTCCGAAATCGAGATATCGTCAAGACCAGATGAGGCGAATATATACAAAGGGATGGTGACGAGGACCATCACGTATTCGCTCGATGCACTCAACCTCGTGTCGTATTCGCAGCAAGCCGCGCCCAATCCAACGAACAAAAAGGCGCTCGCGACAATCGCAATCAATTTCGGCGACTCCCCGAAAAATCCCTTTACGGCTGTGTTTACGGCTCTGCGCTGGGAGGGATCGGCCGGCGTTTTCTTCTCTATGATTCCTGACAGGACTTTTTCGGTTTCGCCGACATACAGCATTGGGTCAGGCGGTCCAACAGTTACAGACAACACGATCAAGGAAAGTGCCCCAAGACCAACGCCGCTTCCTTTTGCTGCCGCAAATTACCGGATCACTAACGACTTCCCCACCCGATGGAAATCGAACGTCTACTGGACAGCCGCGATCGGAATAAACCCAAACACGACTGTCGCGGAATATGCGACTGGCTTTTCGTTCTCGTGGCGCACGATTATGTTTAGCGGCCTCTGTCACTTCGGACACGATATTCACCTGACGCAAGGCTTTACCCAAACAACAGACCTAGGGCCGAGCTTCACCGGCACGATTCCGACAAAGTCGTATTGGACAGAAGCATTCGCGTTCGGCATCAGCGTGCGTGTGCCGGCGATTGCAGGCAGGTAGCGATCGGAGCGAAGCCTACCGCCGGTTGAACGAAGCCCAAGTGCACAGGGTGAACGCAGTGCCGAGAAACCCGAAACTCCCGTCTCTCGAAGGACTCTTATCCGACGAAGAGCGCGATGCAATCCTGAACGCGAGAGCGACCGCCCCGTTTCATCCACTGTCCGTTTTGCTTAGGGGTGAATCCCCAATCACCGAACTCATTGCCGCAAATACGGAGCGTGCCGCGCGCCAAGTGAAACGTCGCAACAATGAATGGCTCCAAGTCCTGAAAAAACGACTCCTGCAAACTAAGCCTTTGACAGAACCCGCTTCGGCTCTGGCCGAGTTGCGCGCCTATGGCGATCTTCTCGAAGCTGGCCTTGATGTGTCGCCGATCCCCACCAACCCTCCGGGGTCGAAACCTGATTTCAAGGTAAACCTGAACGGTGAAGAGTTGCAGATTGAGGTTCACGCGAAACAGCATGACGAAGCTATGGCTGATGAAATAGAGAGCTTCCATCGCACGACGTGTGAACAGAGCGTTGCCAAAGCGGCGTCCGTGCCAGGACCCAGCGTCAGGATCGATGTGAAGGTTGTCCAGCCGTTCGGGAAACCGAGACCGGGAAAGCCGGGCGACACGACGCGAACAAACGCGATCAGCAAGGTCAGTCAGATTAAAGATGACGAGCATCAGTTCTCGGAAGAAGTTCCAGCGCTTCTTTGGCTGGACCTTCAGGACGCTCAGAATCTCGGCATGGCTTTAATCGCCGAGGACTTGTCGCCAGTGATCTCGTGGCAAGGTTTCGTGAACTCAGGCGTGTTGTGGTACGCGCTCTACGGGTGGAAGGGCGCGCCCGTTTTCGAACGTCATTGCTTACTGATTCCATTCGTGGGCAGGAGTGTTATGCCGATGCAGCACGACGGTAGATTTCGACGGTCCACGAAATTGTCCGCAGTGCTTATTTCGTTTCCAAACGCCACAATGCTTGCCGAATCCTTTCGAGCAACAGCACCAATATCAGATGCCTTTCGGCGCCACTTTCCTGGTCTGCCCTGGGCGCACATTCCAAGCTCGATCATCAACTGGATACCGAACCAAGTGAAAGAGACTATTTCCACTCAGGCGTGCATGATCTGCGCGATGGCCGGAGACGGTTACGATCCACCGGCTTAGATCATAGAAAACACGGTGGGATGTGAAACACGCTGCGTTACTGATAGTGACGGTCGCTCTCGTAACAGGCTGCGCGGATTCAAAACCTAAAGAATCCGAGGACAAAACATGCGTGGAACCCGAAAACCCATACGACGAAGGTACCGGCCATTATGCTGGCTATAAGTGGGCGGAAGAAAATGGTGGCGACTGCAACGGCAATTCGGCTTCCTTCAATGAGGGCTGTGAAGAGTATCAGTCGCAAGAGGATGAATACGAAGAGTGCCAAGCCCGGAACAACAAGTGAGGATCGGCCCGAACCGGAGATTTCCTGGCGTCGCTATTCCACGATTTCGTGATTTATCCTTTCGACTCTTCCGCTGGAGGTTCTTCCTCTTGCTGCCCCGCTCTTGCTGATTCTTGTTCTCTTAAATCTTCCAGTAATCGTTCGAGGTCTCCCTGCCCCTCAGAAGTCACAGACTTTTCGCGCGTGTCTTCGACATCCTGGTAAGACTCCGCGTAGCCTAAGGTGAATATGGGCCACCATCGAGCCCGGTCACCAATGCCACCGAAAAACCGCATTGAAAACATGAATTCATCAAAAGCACTTTGACGCGCGTCGAGCCACGCCCGACTCCCATCGTTGGCCTTATTCACAAATTCTCCGGCGAGGGAGACATATCGCTTTTGGACGTCAAAAGAGTGCAAATGCAAATGGAAGCGAGGACTCATAATGTCGCGCACCGTGCGAATCAGATACGGGAACAGCTCCGTTTCCGTGAATTTTGTGGAGTCGCGACTGATGTCTGACGGTACATCGCGTAGTGGTTTATCGACGGGAAGAACATCCGACAACACAGATCGAGTTCCCTCGAAAAACTCCAATACGTTTGCGAATCCGGATGCGATTGCTTGAGCCTTAAACCCTTCGGCGGTACCTTTCGATATTTGTTCCCACTCTGAAGGATGAGTCCATGTTATCGAGTCCATCGAATAAACTGTATCTTCTTCGAATAGATTTTCGGAGCAGAGCAAGAGAAGATTCTGAAATGTAGTCAAGATACGTTCGCGCGGCCCTTCATCGTGTATCGGGAAGAAAGACTCTTTGGAAATCGTTCGGACCGCGAAAAAACCGGGAGGCACCCGTAGGAGCGACGGTTCGTGAGATGAAATGAGTGCGTACGTCTCTTCCTCGTCGAGGTACCCGATTTGTGTTCCAAGCCACGCCCATCTAACGGCTTCCACTAAGGCGTAACCAAGTGTTGCGCTTCGGTCTGCCCCTTGAATCACTGGGTTCAAGACTGCTGATTCAAAGAACTTCAGTCTTCGTTTTTTCACGGACTCCAATCGCGGATCGCTCATTTGTTGACAAACTCCAATGGGCGGCGATGGGTGTAGTCAGGTTTGCATACGCCAAAATGATCGTATCCTACATCCCACAAGAGGGCTTCTTCCTTGTAGGACTCCGTGTACACGATTTGATCCTTATCACCAAAGACGGGTTGCGCGAAGAGACTGCGCACATGACCAAAGTCCGCGTGCGCTGCTTCCGTTCCTGCTTGAAGCGTCGTTAGGACTGGTGAGTCTTTAAGAAGTTCGTTTCTGACAAGAAACGAGGCCGTAACTGCCGATACCAGATGCGAGAGCGATGCGACGAAGCCAACTAATGAGGAAAAGTTGGTACCTCGACACGCAGGCGCAAATAATCTCAAATGTGACGCCAGCACAAAATCTGAAGCCATCGCGGTCTTCATCGCAGCCCTGAAGGATGGAGGGTCTATCTCAGGACTGCCTGCTTTAATTCTTACTTTGATGGCTTCGTACCGATCGAGAATCAGTCGCCGGATTATAACACCGCCCTCCGAATGTCCGACCAGGATCAAATCTTTGTACGTCACGTTTACATTGGCCGCATCCGTACCTGCCCACTTGCCGCACCAGACGTGCTCCACGAAATCACCTAAGAGTTTTGCATTAAACCGAATCGGAGTGTGCAAGCTGTCATACGCATAGAAAAACAGGTCTGATGTCGTCCACCACGGATATTCGGGTGAATACTTGTAAGGCTCCCCGCTAAAACTGGACACCTTAGTTAGGTAAGATCAGGGCCTCCACACAGGAGGCAACATGGGCAGGAAACCACGCGTAGATCGATCCCCCGAAGAGAAGTGGCAGATCGTGCAGGAAGGCATCAAGAGCGGGAACGTCTCGGAGACGTGTCGGCGTCACGGGATCGCTCCGAATCTGTTCTATCGCTGGAAGGATGAAGCCGAGCAGGGAGCCAAGGCAGCGCTTGGGGGGAGAAGCGCTGCCGCGGCCGAAACCGAAAAGGACCATCGCATTCGGCAGTTGGAGAGGACGCTGGGGCGGAAGTCGCTGGAGATCGAAATCCTAAAAAACGTCGTGGGGGAGTGAGCTGCGGTGCAGTTCATTCCCAGGCGCGGGAGATGGTAACGCAGGGCTACACGGCCACGCTGGTGGCGGCGACACTGGCGATCAGCCGGTCGAGTCTCTACTACCGAAAGAAGCCACGAGGCAGCCGGGCCGATCGGCAGTACGACGAACAGATCGTCGTGGCGTGCGGAGAAAAACCCGCGTATGGATATCGGCGCGTGACGTGGTGGTTGCGGAGAAAAGAGAACCTCCCGGTGAATCGCAAACGGGTCCTGCGGGTGATGCGAGAACGCGGGTTGCTGGTGCGCTCCCGCCGTCTGCGGGCTCGCAGGAAGAAAGAGTGGGGCCGCGTGGAAGCAGCCGAGCCGAATCAGATCTGGCAGTCGGACATGACCAAGATCTGGGCGGGTCCTGCCGTAGGCTGGGCGTATCTGGTGTGTGTGATCGACTGTTGCACGCGGGAGATCGTGGGCTGGAATCTCTCACACCGTTGCCGAACCGAAGATGCGCTGGCTTCGGTCGAACAAGCCGTCCTGGCACGGCTGCCCGAGGGCAGCCGTGCAGCGAACGTGACGCTGACCACCGACAATGGAACGCAGTTCACTTCTTCGCGCTTCATCGAGACCCTGAATCGGCTGGGCATCTCACACCGGCGCACGGCGTATCATCACCCGGAGGGCAACAGCTACATCGAACGGTTCCATCGCAGCTTGAAAGAAGAGGAAGTCTGGACGGCGGAGTATCGCAGTTTGGATGAAGCGCGAACCTCGATCGCTCGTTGGATCGAAGAATACAATCACGACCGGCCTCACCGCGGAGTTCAAAATCGCACTCCGCACGAGGCCTTCTTGGCTTTTGCAACTGACCTAAACTCGGAGCCCCTGACTGTCTAAATTACCGGGGAGCCTTACAATACTCATCAACAAGACCCTGAAAGTTTTGCCACGTGCTCGTTGGCTTCCCGCCAAAGCCGTGCACGAAAATGATAGCCATATCCGTGTTTGACGTATTCGATGGCAACGCGTAGGACTTTCCATAGCCGTCTAGATATTTCGGGACGCGACTCAGAAACACTTTGAGTCTCCTGACCAGAAGTCGTTTGGATAACGGTGCTTATAATAACGCAAGAGTTCCCAATGACAAGGGCCAAGGTTCGCGTTCTCGGCGACCGGGGTTGGCGCAAATGCCGCCATTACAAACGACAAGGCTGCTCGGATGACATTGTGCCGTGCGCCCACCTAGTCGGGCCAACCAACCCGCGAACCACGACGCACTTTCACTGGGTGTTTCGGGACGCGGAGGGAGATGTCAACGATCCGCATCCATCCGTTGCCGCTATGCCCGCCGACGATCCTCGAATGAGAGAGCTATCGCTCTACGGAACGAAAGTGCTTACAATTTCGATATCACGTCAGATGTAAGCAGAAGTTGAAATGGAGTTTCGTAATGAGCGAAGCTTCCACGCCCAGTGCGCCGACAATGAATCGTCGGGATCATTACATCCCACAGGGCTATCTTCGAGGCTTCATCGATCCCGCTAGAGAGCACCTTCCGCAGCCATTGTGGTATTTCGACAAGCTCAACGGAGTGTGGTCGCCCCGGAGTCCGCGGGAGATAGGCTACCGGTTTGGATTCTACGACTACACCGTAGCCGAAATGGGTGCCGAAACGGCCGATATGGCCTTCGCTGAACTTGAGCGCACGTTCCCAAAAGTTCGCAAGGAACTCGCGAGAAAAAGCTTCAAGAACTGGAAGGATCACCTCGATTTTCTGCTGCGATATGCGCAGATGATGCGCGCCAGATCACTTCTCTTTTTCGAGAATCAGCAGAAAGAAGGCAAGAATCTGCGAGCGTTTCGGGTTGAGGGGGTAAGCCCAGACCGGATGAGCGTCCGTGTTGCCTCGATGACGCCCGAACCGCTTGCCGAGCCGTTCATTAAAAACTGGACGATTACCAATATGCGCAATGAAATTGCAAAAGGCGCGGCTTGGCTGACGGAGTCGAACTGGGCGCTGCGCACTTGCGATTCGCCGGCTCTTCCTTTCGTTGCGTCAGAGCTACCATTTATGGCATATGGGCCTCGCGCGGATTTAGCGGAAGCCTTACGTGACCCTGAGACGCTGCTGTTTCTTCCTCTCTGCTGGCAAGCCTGCCTCATTGGCAGCAGGCAGTATTTCGACATTGAGAACGACAGATTCGGCGCGGAAGACATGCTGAGATTCGCGAGGATGTATCGAGACAGCGCGAATCTTTTTGTCATATCTCCCAGCCGAGTGGACTTCAGATGATTTAAAAAGATTTTCCTGCTTCAGGGTGAACCCCATGTCCGATGGCGAGGAAGTAAAAAAGCAGCCATTCCGATTCGCCGATCCACGGCAGGCGAAGATTTATGAACGACTGAAGCTCATAGGTAATGCGCCCGCAGCATTCTACAAGGACGCGTGTCGTCTCTTGAGTGAAGAACCGCAGTATGCGTCCACTTCGCACCTAGTCGGTCATTTACTTCGCGAAATCGATGGGTCGCTTCGCGATGTTCTGGAGTCTGGATCGGATCAAGAGATCACCGGCGAGAAGGATCGACACAAGCAAAGCATCAGGATTGTCCTAGGTGCGCTAGAAATTCCAGAAGCCGACCCCGTTGCAGTAGAGTGGCTGCGATTAACGCAAAACGACGATTATTCGCTCAACAAGCGGGCGCACCGTTCGGTGCTGTCCACAGTGCGACCCGTTGACGCAGAGTTTATGGAGCTGTGGAACCGGATGCAGGTCATTTTCGACGTTGTCTTGGGCAGATTCGAGAATCGATTCCTACTGTGGGCACAGAAGGCAGAGACGCTGGCTCACGAAGAAAAGCCTACTCGCGACGATGTAAAACGGCTTCGCGGCCGTCTACCGAACAATCGGGCCGCACTTGGGAGTTTCTACGACAAACTTACGAGCCCCGCGTGGCTCAAACCGCTCACTGAAGAGCGTGAGTTCGCCAATCCGCCCGAACCCGTGCTCGATGCCGAGAAAGGGAAAATCGGTTACTCGGGATGGCCGCAGTCGCGTTATCTGGCACGAATGGCATCCGAGGCGCCGGATGAAGTGTTTCACGTCATTGAGGCTGTACCAGAGACTCAGAACTTCTTAGTGCACATGGATTTTGCGAATGCAGCGTGGGAGATGCCTTCCGGTACGGCCGCGAAGCTCGTGCCAAAGATGAAGACATGGATCGAATCAGGTGACGGCACTGTCAACGATAAGCTCGGCCAGGTGATGGAGAATTTGGCAGAAGCGGGTGAACATCAAGCTGCTCTCGAACTCGCACGAATGCTGTTGGAAATCGGAACACGAGACCAAGAGGGCCGGCTGGGACAACAAGGCGGCGTGTGGCTTTGGCACTACGAAAGGACATTAGCGAAATACTCGCGGGTGGTCACAGCGATTGGCGAACCGGCGCTCACACTTCTGTGCGACCTCTTGGATAAAGCGATCGACGACTCTAGACTCAGAATCGACAGACACCCTTATGAAGACATGTCCACACAATGGTGTCCCGCGATCGATATTCCCCCGTATGTAGCGACGGACATCAAGCCGCACCTGGTCACTGCTATTCGGGACGCGGCAAGGCAATTGGCGGTGAAAGATTCGACGATTGTGCCACATCTCGTGAGGGCGTTCAGAAAGCGGCGCAAGATGATTTTCCGGCGCCTCGCACATTTCCTTCTGGATGGCTTCCCCGCTGCTGATTCAGCGGCTATCGAACAGACGTTGTTGAGCCGGGGTATGCTTTTGAAGGCCAACCGCTGGCATGAATATTCCCTGCTGATGCGAGACTGTTTTAAGCTCCTTTCGCCCGAAAATCAGGAAAAGGTTCTCACGTGGATTGATAGAGGCCCAGACAAAAAGCGTGTAAGGCAGCATCTCGAACGCTTTTATGGGCAATCCGTGCAACCCGAGCACGTCGAACAGTATGTCAGAGAGTGGAAGAAACAGCATGTTGCACTCGTGTCGGCCGACCTGCCTGCGAAGTGGAAGGAACAATTTGTCGAGTTTCTGACACCGCTTTCACCCGAGCAGCAATTAGACAACGCAGCGCAGGTGAACGGTGGAGCCTGGGTGCGTCATAAGAGCCCCGACGAAGCGGAAAACTTTTCAAGTCAAACCGTTGACAGCACTATTGAATTCCTAAAGACGTGGAAACCATCAGGCGATTGGACGGCCCCTACGGCGGAGGGACTCGCCAGCGATTTGCAACACGAGGTTGCGAACTCCCCGGTACGCTTTGCCGCAGAAGCAGTTAAGTTCCAGACGGTTCAACCGGCTTATATAGGTGCGTTCGCTGACGGTCTTCAGGAGGCGGTGAGGAACGGCTCGACGTTTGACTGGAAGCCGGTCATCGAGTTATCGCGGTGGGTCGCCAGCCAACCTGCTTCAAAGTTCGGCACGTATCCTGCTCGCGACGGCGGCTGGTATTGGACCCGCGCCTCGATTGCTAAGCTTTTCTCCGCTGGGTTCGATTCAACCACAGCAACGATACCGTTCGACCTTCGATACGACGTTTGGGCGGTGATGGATCGTTTGATTCATCCGTCCCTTATTTCGGAGAAGCCGACAGAAACAGCTTCAGACGACCAGTCAACCGCAACAAACACCGCCGACCGACAAACTGCCTCACCTGAGCCGTTGCTTGCCGTGATTCGCTACGCATTGTGGACTAAGCGAATGCTTCAGACACAAGCCTCTGACGCTGGAAAGGAACGGAATTGGTTGGACAAGATGCCAGAGGCGGGACTCGTTCTGAGCGAGCAATTGAAGCCGGAAAATAGCTCGGTGACATCTGCTCACACGGTCGTAGGTGAACAGCTCGGACGCCTTTTTGAGCTTGATCGAGAATGGGTCTCGGGTCACCTGTCGGATATCTTCCCTGACTCCGGTACGGATCGGGCGCTGGGTCAAATCGCTTGGGTAACTTATCTCTTTCACTGGAATCCGGGGACCCCGCTTTTCGAGTACTTGCGCCCTTATTACTTACGCGCGATCGAGCGAATCAACGAGGCTCCTCCTAAAACACAGTTCCCGCAAGACTCGAATGAACGCCTAGCCGATCATTTGATGTGGATGTATTGGAACGGTCACTTTGCGCTTGAGGACGAACTGCTGCGCACGTTCTTCGCAAACGCCTCCGACAAAATCCGCGGCCACGCTACACACATGATTGGCTTTAGCGTCCACAGCTCCCAAGTTGAGCTGCCGCCCGTAGTTAGTGATCGGCTTCGCGCGTTATTTGACGCGCGTCTTGAAGCGGCAAGAAAGGGCGACTCGGCAAACCACGAAAACGAATTAGCAGCTTTTGGTTGGTGGTTTGAGTCGGGGCAGTTCGATGTCAATTGGAGCATGACCACACTTCTCGAAGTGCTCTCCTTGATCGGGAAGGTCGAAGTCGCGCATCTCGTGGTCGAACGGCTGGCAAACTTGTCAGCACAAATGCCGGAGGAGTGCGCACTATGCATCAGCCTCTTGTGCGATGGACTCAGCGACAGCAACGTATTTGAGATCTACGGCTGGGAAAAGCATCAGCGCACGATCTTGAGTAACGCGATCCAAAGCAGCAACCCCACCGCTAGAAAAGAAGCGATCGGGCTCATCAACCGCCTGGCGTCACGCGGCTATGCTGGCTTCGCGAACCTTATTACACCCGTGGGGCCTTGAGGAGGAAACGTGGATGTCAGCGAACAAGCCGCGGAACGCTTCTTAGTCAAGCATGGTCTCCGGCCGGAACGATTTTCCAAAGAGGAGATGGCGCGCGGCAAGACGCCAGATTTTCGGGCGTTCAAATCGGACGGGCTTTTTCTCTATTGCGAGGCGAAGCATGTTCAGCGCGATGCGTGGCTTGACAAGCTGTTGCAAGAATCCGCGCCAGGGGAACCTGTCGGGGGCGTCAGAGACTCTGATCCAATTTTCAACCGGCTAACCGGACACATACATCAAGCCGTTAAACAATTCGAGGCTGTCAATCCGAATCACCAGTATCCGAACGTCCTCTTCCTCACAAACTCCGATCATCAATGTCGCTACGACGATTTAATCAGCGTTTTTACCGGAAACTTCTACACGTCCGCAGGCGAGGCCGAACCGATATACCGGCAGTATTCCGAAGGGCGCGTCAAGGAAGACAAGGTTAAGATCGATCTGTACGTTTGGTGGAATGAGTGGATGTCACGCGAACCTAGGCCGCACTTCAATGACGTGTCTCCGTTCTATCTTTCTTTGTGCGAACTTCTAAAGTCCGACCCGCGTTTACACAGGGTTCTATGAAAGCTTGCAATGCGGGCACGGGGTGTCGGGTACCAGCGTCGCAGGGGCTTCGTATACTTTCCCCACCGAAGTTCCGGCGCGTCCACGCCCTGGAATCTCATCTTGTTTCAAGTGCCAGTCTACGATCACAGTGTCCTTGCCGACCTCTGTAATCACACCGTGTTCTGAGGGCGGCCTATCCCGGCGTTTTACCTTTGATCCGACAGACGGTTTCATTTGAATCATTGCCTGACCTAATTCCGCGTGAGCCTTCGCCGATTCTTGACGCCACGCTCAATTTCGATATAGGTTAACTCCCTAGACGATGGCCGTGAGTGTCCCAGCCCGAACGTTGGCGATAGTCAGGTCGCAGCCGCAGTGAAGCAACTGACAGACCGTAACTACGCGGTCATGCTCGAGTAGATTTACGTGCACGCGAGGGCCTCGAATGGAAGTTCGCAGGGTGTGGGTATGGGGTTAGACGCAACCAGTTGCAACAGTTGGGCCGAGTCCCAGATTCCTTGTATTTTCTATTTCAACCCTTCCCTGAGACACTCGCACTATAACTCACATGGTTGCATGGAAGTCCGCTCAACAAGTGCCGGACGATCACATTTTCTATCTTGATCCGACGAAGCTCACCGCCGACCAAAGAGAGACTGTGAATCTTTCAGGTATGGATTTTGTCGTTGTACTAGGCCAGTGAGGGACGAGGATGAACGATCCGTCTTCGATGAAACTTTGGAAGAAGATCGCGATTCGTGCCGTGTTCGGCGGAATCGGATTCGCGATCGGAGCTGCAGCCATCATTGGCGCCATAATCTGGTATTCGGATCGGCCAACGCCGGCTCCGCAGTGGGATGCGAGCGCGCTGACTGCAACCTTCAACAGTATGGAGTACAGCGGCAGGGCGTTCAACCACGATGACGCTTATTCACTCGCGCTGTCATATAACGTCAAGAACAACACGAAGACGACCTACAATCTGAACTCGCCTACGTTGAAGACGATGGCTCTGCTGACAGACGGGAAGGCTTTCTCAAACACATTCGACTATGAACAGGTCGGAGACTTTCGTCTCGTCGGTCCTGATGTAATACCGCCAGACGGTGTTGGCCGGCTAACCGTGCATGTCGATTTCTACTTCCCGTCTGATTTCTCAGCCAAGGACAAGGACGATTTTGGGAAGGTCATCACGCCACTGGACGGGCAGCTCAAACAGATGGGCGGCTTCGTAATCTTCGACAACAACAACCACTATCGAATCGATTTGCCGAGTGGATGGGCTGACAACCCCGGCGTGAAAGACGACACACAACCCTACATTGATCCAGCCTTGCTAAAGAAAAAGACTGCCGAGTTGCCGCGGTGTCCTGAGAGCGATCCGCTCGGCCTCAACACGAAGTTGAAGTGCGCTCCGCTGCCAGGGAGGTAGCTTTGAGACTAACGGCAGATAGCACGAAGAAGGGACGCGTGGGATGAAAAAACTGTATTCGATTATCGGCGTCATGGTCATGGCCGCAGCCATCTACGGAGGCCAACAGCGAAGTGGACCCGCGGTTCCTCGCGGTTCGATGGCTCTGCCAGATTGCCAAGGAAAACCACTCGTTCAACCGGAGCGGGTGACGCTCACGTGCGCCGATGGTAATTTTTCTATCGAAAATATGCGTTGGACGGGCTGGGGCGAATCTTTTGCGGCGGGCATGGGCGCTGGAAAAATAAACGATTGTGAACCCAGTTGCGTCGGAGGACATTTTCATACTTACCCCATGCTACTGATCGCGACCGGGAGGCAGACTTGTCCGAACGGTCAACCTGCGTATGAGAAGGTCACTTACGCTTTCGTCGGCCGTTCGGCGTTCCCACCGAACGCTCCGGCCACAACGGACCCTACCCGGCAATTTCGGTGCAGAGCGACGCAATAGAGCGGCCCGGTGGACTCCATACACATTTTCGGAGTGAATCATTCCGTTCAATGGTTGACCCGATGTGCTTGACGGCCTCGGGGCGCGTCGATGAGGATCAGAAGCTTGGATTGCGACGTGCATTGAACGAGATCATCATCGCCAATCAGGCCGGTTTGATCGCAGGGGAAGAAAAGCCCGATGCCAGAAACTTAGGCGCTACGATCACCGAAGAGCGCCGTCTGGGCTACGTCGAGATGACCATGCCCATTGCCGAACGTGAACGGCTCGGCATTGACACTCCGACCTAGGAACGTCGTCCTGAGACCAAGGCTCGCGTATATCGTGAATTCGAGCGGTTTATGTTCGAGCGGATCGCTGCCATCGATGCGAAGGTCACGTTGGCGATTTGCGGTCGAAGGGACATGCGCGGGTCAGAAAGCCAAATTCGAGAAGCAGGCGCGAAAACGTTTATCTATGACGTTTATGATTACGGGTGGTACCGCGGCATCCCGCAAGAGGATCTGACCGGTCGGAGCGTTATAGGGTACGGACGAGAAGATGAAGAGGAAAGCAAGCGCCCGGCGCGGCGAAAGCCACTGTGGATCGAGAGAAACAACGGGACTCATACATTCTCCTTACAATTCAAATCCCATCGCTTGCCTAGAGTTCGTCATCCACAACTATTTGCTAGCCTCCCATTCTGGCGGAGGACACAGAAGCTAACTTGCCGGTTATTCTTCCAGGGACACGAGCATATGACGGAGGAACTTGCGAAGTCGACTCGCGCTGCTTACGGCTACCAGACTTTCGATGCTCTTCCGTAGAGTTTTCGGATCGTCGTCCACGCCTTCGAAGAAATAGAATGCGCTGATTGGCAGTTGAAGAGCCTCCGAAAGCGCCACCATGATATCCGGCCGGGGATAGATGCGACCTGTCTCTATGTCGCTGATGTATTTATCTCTCTTTCCGATACGCCTACCCAACTGATGTTGCTTCAAATTCTTTGCTTCGCGTAAGGTGGCGAGCCGCTTTCCGAAAAGACGCTTTAGATTGGGCATCCTCGTCGAACATTAGCCGGACCAGCGAATGCTGATTCCCCATAAAACAAGGAAATGAGCTATACAAGTCCGTTGAAGACATATAGTATGAAGATGAGTTTTGCATTAATGGGTAGACTCTAGTGTTGGCGGTGCGATCATGGAACTAGCGATTGTAGAAGCGGGATTTTTCCATACGACGCATCAGCTCGGCCGGTCTTACGCGGTATGCCTTTGAGAACCGGACAATTGTTCTGAGGGTTGGGCTTTGCACGCCACGTTCAATAGCGCTCAACTGTGTTCTGTCTATGCCAAACTTGACGTAGACATCGAGTTGGGAGAGCCCCGCCCCCTCCCGAATTTCACGCAGCACGATCCCGAACGCCTTTTCAGGACCTGATCTCGGCTGAATTTGCCGATGGCGCGGCATGAGGGATTTAGTGTGGCGAAGATGATGGGTATAAACCAACGGGGAAAACCCATCAATTGCAAGACGGAAGGACGGGCCTTTGTAGCGAGCGAGGAGAGAGAATGGACGGTCTCGCAGCATCTCGGCTTTTGTCGCTGGCGCTGCCTCGGAAAAAAGCGACCAGCGACCTTGGCCCGCCGGGCAAGGAGTCACCTTCGGCGAATATTTCCGACGAGTCGTTACTGAATGAGGTTTGTACTGGGAACGAGGAAGCCCTCGCCGCCCTGTTCGAGCGTTACGCTCGGCTCACTCGAAGTGTCGCGTCCCGCATCCTGAGGGACCAAGCCGAAGCCGAGGACCTCGTCCAAGATCTCTTCCTATTCATCCAGCGAAGGTGTTCGATCTTCGACAGCTCGAAGAGTTCGGCACGCTCGTGGATCATCCAGATGGCTTACCACCGGGCCATCGAGCGGCGCCGGTATCTGACCGCCCGGCAGTTCTATTCAAACCCAGCGGAGCACATTCGGGAGGGGCTGGTCGGAAATGCGACCGACGAGAACGATTATTCCGCCGAAGCCGTGTTCGGGCGTAATGGTTTGGAGAAACTGTACGAAAGCCTTTCCGAGGATCAGCGGGAAACCCTGCGGCTGCACTTCTTTGAGGGATATACACTGGCGGAGGTCGCGGTAAAACGAGGTCAGCCGCACGGAAACGTGAGGCATCATTACTACAGAGCGCTCGCCAAGTTGCGGAGACAGATGTTTGGGACTACTGTTCGAGTTGCTGAGCGGCATGAGAAATAGCGGTCGAGATCGAGAAGCTGGCAATTGGTCGGAAATGGAACCGCACGAGGAATTCCTGGAGCTTTGTGCCCTTTCCACCTCGGGGGACCTGACCGAGGAAGAACAAAAGGAGCTGCGGTCTCATCTTTCCGGGTGTGCGGAATGCCGCCAAGCGCTCAAAGAGTTCGAGGCCGCAGCGGACATCGGCGTACCTCTTCTGTCCGCGACGCTCGCCGGGGCACCGACCGAAGTGTCGGAATCGGCTGACCCGCATCCGGTGGAATCCGCATCGTCGGGCACCGCAAATCCGGATGAAGGGCAGGGAAAAGCGACCTCCGCCCGTCTTAACAAGCGAGCATTTGCCTTCGCCCATAGGGACGGCCATCGGCCGGCAGCCGTCAACTGGAACTACGTGTGGCTGCCGTTTGCCGCGTGCATCCTGCTCAGTATCGCCTTGGCGACGTATACCTACCGGGTCGGGAAAAGCCGCCACCCGGAAATCATCTCGACCAATCTGCCCCGGAACACCGGGCCGAGTGTCGAAGCGCTCGAGCAGCAGATCAGCGACGCCGACCACGACCGGCAAGTATTGAGGGGACAACTGGCCGAACGCAACATGCTTATCGGCAGCCTGCGGCGCCAGATTGAAGAGCAATCCGCCTCACTCGATCAGATGAAAACGGCTCAGATCGCCCTTGAGCAGTCGGTTGCAAACGATCAGGCGGACAAGCAGCGGGTGGCCGCAGCGCAGGCCAGTTTGGAGCAAAAACTCGATCTGGCGCAGGCTTCCGTTCAGAAGATGCAAACCGAGCTTGAGTTCGCCCAGCACGAGCGGTCCGAAGGTGACGCCGAAGAAGCGAGCTTGCAAGCTCAGATCATGGACTTGAATGGGCAGCTTCGCGACAGGGAAGGGACAATCAACAAGCAAGATGAGCTGCTATCCCACGACCGCGATATTCGCGACCTGATGGGTGCGCGCGACCTGTACATCGCCGAGGTGTATGACGTGGGACGTGACGGTGCTACGCAAAAGCCTTGCGGCCGCGTTTTCTACACGAAGGGGAAATCGCTGGTCTTCTACGCGTACGATCTCGACCAGCAGCCGGGCGTGAGGAACGCGAGGACCTTCCAGGCGTGGGGCCGGCGCGGGGCGGACATGCAGGAGGCTTTGAATCTCGGAATCTTCTATGAGGATAACGCAGCGAAGAAGCGGTGGGTTCTGAAGTTCGATGACGCCAAGACGCTCGAACAGATCGATGCCGTGTTTGTGACCGTCGAACCGAATGGCGGAAGCAACAAGCCGAGCGGCAAGCCGCTGCTCTTTGCTTACCTCAAGATCGACCCGAATCACCCCTAGTCTTCGCCGCGCGGAATCCCGGGCTTGCCCTTCAATGAAAACGAAGTGGTACGCATGCGGAGTTCTCTCACGTAGACGAATCGAGCATGTCCATATTCGTCGGTCAGAGGAGCCTCCGCGTGCGATTGCGTGACTTTCTTTGGACGTTTGTGCTGTGTCTGTTTTTCTGCTTGCCTGTCGCCGCCCAATCTCCGAACGGAACGATCAGCGGCGTGGTCCTGGATCCATCCGGAGCGATCATCACTGGCGCAGATATTCTCGTGGCAAATGACGCCACGGGAGTTCAGTATTCGGCCAAGACGAACGGCACCGGACTATATGTCGTGTCCGACGTTCCGCCGGGAACGTACCGTCTCCAAGTATCGAAGCTCGGATTCAAAACGCTGGTCAAGCCCGAAATCGTTCTAAACGTTCAGGACGCCCTCGCCATCAATTTCACCCTGCCGGTTGGCGCCGCCTCCGAGATTGTGACGGTCGAAGCGGGCTCCCCGCTCATCAACACCGAGAATGCCTCGGTGAGCACCGTCGTAGACCAGAACTATGTGAAGAACATGCCCCTCAATGGCAGAAGTTTTCAGGACCTGATTTTGCTGACCCCTGGCGTTGTGACCAATAGCCCTCAGACGGAGACGAGCCTCGGGACGGGTGGCGAGTTCAGCGTCAATGGCCAGCGCTCGGATTCAAATTACTATTCGATCGACGGTGTGAGCGCGAATGTCGGCGCGGCGGCCGGCCCGGATCTTTACAGTTATGCAGGAGCGAGCGGTTCCATCGCCGCATCCACGGCCCTCGGAACGACGCAAGCATTGGTTTCCGTCGACGCGCTCGACGAGTTTCGCGTCGAGAGTTCGAGCTATTCGGCGGAATTCGGGCGCAACCCAGGCGGCCAGTTTTCCTTTGCGACTCGCTCGGGCACGAACGACTGGCACGGCACCGCCTTCGATTACCTCCGGAACGGCGATTTCGATGCGAACGACTGGTTCAACGACTACTTGCGCGTGCCGCAGGCGCCCCTTCGGCAGAACGATTTCGGCGGAACTCTGGGGGGCCCGATCGAGATTCCGCACGTTTACGACGGCAAGGACAAGACATTCTTCTTTTTCTCCTATGAAGGGCTCCGTCTGACGCAGCCTCAGGAGGCCTCGGTCAGCTACGTTCCGACGGTAGCGCTCCGAGCCGACGCGCCCAGCGGCATTCAACCCGCCTTGAATGCGTTTCCGGTGCCCCAGTGCCCCACGCCGCCAAGCGCGTGCACGACCGACCTTGGAAACGGTTTGGGCGAATTTGTCGGCGCATGGTCTAACCCCAGCGCGCTCGACGCGTACAGCATCCGACTGGATCATGCGTTCAACGATAAGGCCAAGTTGTTCTTCCGATTCGGCGACACGCCTTCGAACACAGCAAGTCGCACAGGTGGAAATGGCCAACCGACTCCTTCCTCGCTTACGAGCGAAGAATTCAGTTCCCGGACCTATACCGTGGGGCTCGCTGGCGCGCTGACCGACCGGTTGAGCAATGAATTTCACCTGAACTACAGTTCGAATCAGGTCACGTCGGGCACGAGCATCGATTCTTTCGGAGGGAATCAGCCGGCTGATCTCGCCCAGCTGCAAGGTTTGCCGCCGAACGCACTTACGGCGATGGTGTTCCTGTTCGGCGGCGATGTCACGTTTCTTGAACAGAATCGGGAAACGGGAATTCAGAGACAGTGGAATCTGACGGACACGGCCAGCCTCGCCATCGGGCGGCACCAGCTCAAGGTCGGAATCGACTATAGACGATTGTCGCCCCGGGCCGTTCCGTATAACCCGTACGTGGAGTTCCTCTATCTCGGCGAAAGCCAGGTTCTCGCGAACAGCGCACTGGTGGCGTTCGGAACGAACACGGCGCCCGCGTACCCGTTGTACAAGAATTTCTCGGCCTTCGTTCAAGATGAGTGGAGGATCACGCCCCGGCTGAATGCCTCGTTCGGCCTGCGCTGGGATGTGAATCCGGCACCCGGCGTCACCCAGGGGCTCGCGCCGTACACGCTCGAGGGCTCGAGTTTCAGTGCGCTTTCGCTTGCGCCCCAGGGCACCCCTCTGTGGAAGACGAGCTGGTTCAACTTTGCCCCGCGTCTGGGACTGGCGTACGTCCTCCAAGACACCCCCGGATGGGAGACCGTCGTGCGCGTCGGCGGCGGCGTCTTCTTCGATACAGGGCAGCAGTTGGGTTCTCTCGGCTTCGAGGGGATCGGCTTCAACGCCAATGTTTTGGTTCCGGGGGCGGCATTTCCGCAACCGCCTGGCTCGTTTGAACCTCCCATCGTGAATCCACCTGCGCCGCCATTCGATGAAGTGTACTATTTCGCCCGCCACTTGCAGCTGCCCTATACGTTGCAGTGGAACACGAGCGTGCAGCAGGCGCTGGGTTCTTCTCAGGCTGTCACCATGTCCTACGTCGGAGCGCATGGGGCGAGACTGCTGCGCGAGCAGGTCTACTCCGGTGCAGCGATCGACAATCCGAATATCGTGGATCTTTACAGCATTGGCAACGGCTCGACGTCCGATTACGATGCGTTGCAGTTGCAGTACCAGCGCAGGTTGCACGCCGGTCTGACGGCGCTCGCGTCCTACACGTGGTCGCATTGCATTGACGACGGATCGACGAATGTGGTTCAGCAGTCGTTGGTGTTTGCGTACCTCCGTGGAAACTGCGACTTCGACGTGCGCCACAACTTCAACGCTGCGTTCTCCTATGACGTACCCAGCCCGTCGACCGGTCGAATCGAGCGCGCTCTGCTCGGCCACTGGGGCGTCGATGATCGGTTCACTGCGCGAACGGGTTTCCCCGTCAACCTGTTGGGGCCGAATGTGATCGATCCCGTTACGGGTGAAATCTACGACTCGAATTTGAACATCGTTCCCGGCCAGCCGATTTACTTGTATGGCGCCCAGTGTGCGGCCGCTTACGCGGGTGGTCTCGCATGCCCCGGAGGGCGGGCCATCAATCCGAACGCCTTCTCACTTCCGCCATCTGGTGAAGTGGGCGATGCACCGCGGAATTTCGCGCGGGGCTTCGGTGCCTGGCAGATGGACTTCGCGGTACGCCGGGAATTCCCGATTTACGACCGGCTGAAACTGCAATTCCGAGCCGAGGCATTCAATATCTTCAATCACCCCAACTTCGGATTCATCGATCCACGTTTTGGCGACCCCACGTTCGGTCAAGCAACGGGAACTCTCGCGAGCACGCTCGGAGTGGTGAGCCCGCTCTATCAACTCGGCGGTCCGCGCTCCGTGCAGTTTGCCTTGAAGCTGATCTACTGAGAAACCCTCGTTCTCGCCACTTCGTATGTTTCCGAAAGGTATAGTCATGGGGAGCGTACGCCACGGGCTGATGGCGATGAAACGATCCGGTGTCTGGCGTCTTGGCTGGGCGGGAATCTTGGCTTTGACGCTTCTGTGGCCTCTCGATCTGATGCCAGGCGCACGAGCGGGCAACGTTTCGTTCAAGGAAACCGGCGCTCGTCGCTTCACGGTCCGCGATTCCATCGAGATGTCGAGATTCGGGCGCGTTGACTACGAGCCGGTCCCCTCGCCGGACGGACGATACACTGCGGTCGTTACCTCGCGGGGCTCGATTCGGAACGACGAGGTCGAATCGACGTTGCGCGTATTCTCGACAAGCGCGATTCGAAAGGGTTTCGGCAGAGAAGGAAATTCAGTCGACCTGGCGTCACGAGTTGTTGCAAGGTTTGCGGCAACTCCCCAAGCGATCTATGACGCATCGTACGAGCCCATCATTTCAAGCGTGCAGTGGGCGCACGACTCGAGCGGATTGCTGTTTCTGGTTCAGAACACGTCTGGCAAGCGCCAAATCTATCGCGCCGCGCTCGGCGAAACGAAAGCAGCAACCGCAGTCACGCCGCCGGATCAGGACGTCACCGAGTTCGATTCTTCCGCGGGGACGATCGCGTATCGGGTCGAGAGGAGGCCCCACCCCGGACGCGGAGAACCCATCAACCAGGACGCATGGGACGTCACGGGTTTGACGCTGAGGACAATCCTGTTTCCAAAGGACCAGACCAACCTTTCACGCAGAAACAGCACTCTTTGGTTTCGACGGGAAGGTAGGAATCGGCCGGTCCTCGACCCGGTCTCCCACACGCCGTTCCGTCTGTGGAACTATCCGCCGCCGATTTGGAATCCACTGTCGATTTCACCCGACGGTACCTCCGTCGTCGCGCTCCTGCCCGTCGACCGCGTCCCTTCGTCCTGGGAACGCTACCCAGCGGGATCGACGAACCTGGTGATCCACCCGGGCGATCCCAGGCTCGTGAGCGAATCGAATCCGAGCAGGCTGACAGAGTACGGACTGATCGATTTGACGACGGGGAGGTATCGGCCAATCGTGAACGCCCCGAATGGCTGGGCCGTGGGATACTCGATCCGAAACCGAGCCGCGTGGTTTCCCGATGGCCATTCCGTGCTCGTCACCGACACCTTTCTCGCCTTCGACGGCTCCAAGGATCCGCTTCATACGCATCCCTGCGCTGCCGCGGTTGTGAATCTCGTAGGCGGAGAAACGGAGTGCCTCTCGTATCGGGATGAGTCGCTCTTTCGTATCTCCTTCTCGCAGACAGGGAGCGAGGTGCGGCTGTGGTTTTTCGGGGAGGACGAACCGGAACGCTACCGTCTGCGCGACGGTTCCTGGCGCCGGGAAACGCTCGCGCTGGAACCGAGCCGAGAAGTGCCACCCGAGTGTTCGGGATCGCGAGCGAGCACGGACGGTTCGTCGGCTGTTTACGTCAAGGAAGGCTTGAACGAACCGCCCTCGCTTTGGGCGACCGACTGCACGACCGAGCGGTCGATCGAGATTTGGAATCCGAACCCTCAACTGGCTGAGGTGCGTCTGGGCGAAGCATCGGTGATCCGTTGGAAGGACGAAAGCGGGTATGAATGGAAGGCAGCGCTTCTCCTGCCGCCCGACTATGTCGCCGGCAAACGCTATCCCCTCATAATTCAAGCGTACGGATTTGCAGAAAACGAGTTCCTAGCAGATGGGGAGTTCACAACCGCGTTCGCCGCAAGACCCCTGGCTGCGGCCGGAATGATCGTCCTCTCGATCGAGGAGCGAGTCGACCACGTGCTCACCCCGGAGGAAGCTCCTGACCAGATCAGGGGTTTTGAGTCTGCGATACACAAGCTCTCCGCCGACGGCCTGATCGATCCGGACCGAGTCGGTCTCATCGGTTTCAGCCGGACTTGCTACTACGTCGAATCGGCCTTGATCCGGCACCCGAATGACTTTGCGGCGGCAGCGATTGCGGACGGAATTGACGAAAGCTATCTTCAATATTTGCTGTTTTCGGCCGTCCGGCCTCCGCTCGAGCCCGAGGGAGAAGAGATCTACGGCACCGGCCCATTTGGCCGGGGGCTTGCGGCGTGGGTCGACGAGGCGCCGGGATTCCGTCTCGACCGGATCGAAACGCCGCTTCGGATCCAGGCCATCGGACCCGCGAGCGTCCTCTTCGAATGGGAAATCTACGCATCGCTCTATCGCCAAGGAAAGCCCGAGGATCTGGTCTACTTCCCTCGCGGCCAGCACATTCTGCAGAGGCCGCTCGACCGCATGGCATCCCAGCAAGGCGACGTCGACTGGTTCCGGTTCTGGCTGAATGGCGAGGAGGATCGGGATCCTTCCAAGGTTCGTGAGTACTCCCTGTGGCGGGCAATTCGCGATCGGTACCTTAAGGATAAGCGCGGGCGAGAGGCTTCGCACTAGCACTGGCCGTAACCGTTCGCGCTTTCCTTTGCCCCGAACGGAAATGAGGGGCGCCCACAGTGGTGCATTGCGAGCGCCCCTCGGTTTGGGACTATTCGTCCGCCTCATAGGCGTTGGGGCTCGTCTCGTACGGGTTATTGCCGTCGGCCAGTGACTGGATGACCTTCACATTGTGGCTCTGGACTGCTTCGAGCGCGGACGCGATTGTCGTGATTTCCGGTTTACGATACTTCATGGTCGTTCCTCCTTTGAGTTGTGCTGCATTCAGCCTTTCGAGCTGAATCCGGTGTGGGTTCCCTGTTCGGGAATCCGATCTGAAAATCGGCCGAACCGTCGCCACTCTGGAAATGCACGACCCCGGAGTTCTTGAGGGTGTGCATCCAGGACGAGAAAGCGAGCGTTCGAAAGATCGGCACGATAGGAACCTCATGACCCTGCCGGGTCCTTGCAAGGGATTTCCAGAGGGCCTCGGCGTCTATGAAGTTCGAAAGACACGCAAACGCATTGCGGTTGATCTCGGCGGGCTCAGGCCAGCGGTCGGCGATCGCCGCCATGGGTGATCGTGTCACGGATGCCTTCCGCCTTCGGTCGAGGACTCCTCCAGGAACAATGCCGACGAGTGCGCGTCGCATCAGCGAACGACGTTGACCAGGGCGGACGTGTTGCTCGCGTGGCACGGAGTACGCAAATTCCAACAGATCGCGGTCCAGGTACGGGTAACGCTTTTCACAAAGCGGCTCGATGCGCATTTGCGAGCAGGTGAGTTGCCTGCGCAGGGCGTCGAGCGCGGCGAGGTTCGCCTGAAAGCTTGGCAGGGGACCCAGGAGTTTCGTCCTCGCCGGATAGCCGGCCAGGGCCGAACGATTTCTTTCGACGAACCGTCGATCGAGGAAGGACGCCCATTCAAGCCTTGAAACGGCAAAAAATCGAGTGGGGAGAAAGTCGCACACTGCTTCCCAAAGCAGCTGGAACCACGGTCGGCGCTTTTCAAGAGCCCACCGTTTCAATGCAAACGCCAGAGAACGAAGCCGGAAAGATGCCAGAAGATCGGCCAGCTCCGGGATTGGCGTCGGTACGCCTCCCATGATTTCATCGCCGCCGGTCCCTGACAGCAGCACGCGATTGCCGTTGGACGATGCATAGGCCTTCCACTGCTTCGAGGCTTCGGTTTCCCCGGATCGAGCTCCAGGAGTAGGCTCGAAGTGATCGCTCACTTCCTCGAACTCGAACAATCCGGCACATCGAGAGCGCGAGACATTGATGTGGCACCCGCGAACACCCCGTTTTTCCTCGACGAGCGTGAAGTAGGGTCGCTCGTTCCAGTTGGGTTCGGACTCGTCGTAGTAGGAGATGGTGTCCAGCCTTGGAGCACCGACCGTCCCGGCTGAGATCAGTTGATCCGCCACGCACACGATGGACGAGGAATCGATTCCGCCGCTGAGCTCGGCGAGAACCGGTGCGTCGGCCCGGAGCCGCCGGCGCACGGCTTCTTGGAAGACCGTTCGGAAGTGCTCTTCGTATTCCGAATCGGCGCGGTAACGAATTTTTCTCGCCGGATCGAAGTCCCAATACTTGCGAACCGTTGTGCGGTCGAGCTCGAAACGGACGAAACAGGAGGGCTCGACCGAGTCGATTCCACGATAGGGAGTCAGGCGAGCCGCCGGGAATAACGAAATCCAGCCGGCCAAGTATTCTTCACTGAGTTCGAACGTCCTACCGGCGAACAGCACGAGCGGATCGAGGATGGTGCACCAGGTAACCGCATCCTTGTCGACGAAGTAATGGAGTCGACGCGTGCCGATGGGGTCCTTGGCGAGAATGAGCGAGTGTTCCCGCGGATCCCAGATGGAGAGCCCCCAATCCCCAATGAGTTTTCGAAAACAGTGGGTTCCCCATTGGCCGTACGCTTCTGAAACGAGCGAGACGTCGGGAGAGTCGGGGGCCAGCGGACCACCCAGCTCGCGAAGGAGGTCGTCGCGATTGTCGAGCCGGCCGTCCCAGGTGATGACGAAACCTGCGGGGGAAACGACCGGCTGCATTTCCAAACGAGATTCCTTCGTTGTGTGGAAGGAGCAGTAGAGAACGTCCACACCGCCGCTTGAGTACGATCTCGCTCCATCCGGTCCGTAGGTGCAAAGAGTCTTTCGCACCTGGGCCAGATATTCCGGCGAGGTTGGCATTCCCGTGAAACTCCATTTTCCAAACTGGACACTCATGGTCGCTACCCCTGCTGGCCATCGATCCGCGCGGCTAGCATCGGTCGAGCGCGCAATAGATTTCGGACGTGTAGGGCTTGTCGTTGACTACGCGCCCGTCTACTTCGACCCATGCGTGCGCTTTGAATGGAACCTGCTGGGCTCCGATCACCATCTGGGCTGCGATGCCGTATTGCCGTAACAAGCACGTCGTCGCGGCCGATCTTTGCAGGCATGGAATCTCCCTCCAGTACCAGATCGAGGCTAGGTCGATTGCCGAGCACACGCGCTCGATGGCTCCGGTCGGCGCTGTGATCGCCCGGGTGGGGCAGTTGCGAACTCTGCTGTATAGGATTTCAAAGTTTCCCCGGCGAACGTCGAGTTCGAAGACGATCAGCTTCCGGTAGGCTTTGAGGAACAGAAACATGGCATTCACCTTCCGCCCGGCTCATCGAGAGCGAGTTGGTCGCAAAGAAATGCCAGGCGGTCGGTCAGCGCCTCGATTCGATCGCTCAACGGAAGGACAGGAGAATGGCCTCGATGTTCGCTGTAGTCGAGCAAGATCGGATGCCGCGAGGAATTCGCCTGGAGCCGAGCGGTCATTTTCCTCGCATGCAACGGGTTGCAGTTCTGGTCCCGGTCGCCCGAGACGATCAGCGTCGGAGGGTAGCGAACACCAGTGCGCACTTGGTGATAGGGCGAGTAACGGGCGAGAGCGGCGAAATCATCGGGATCGTCGGCGGTCCCGAATTCCTCGCGCGACGTCCACGCGTTGTCGAATCGATGGTAGCGGAGCATGTCGGCGAGGGGCGCCATGCATACGACGGCGCCGAATAGGTCTGGCCGCTGCGTGAGCGCGGCGGCCACCAGCAGACCGGAATTGGAACCCCCGAAAATAGCGAGTTTGTCGGAAGTTGTCCGGCGGGTTGCGATGAGCCATTCAGCAGCGGCCAGAAAATCGTCGTAGGCCACTTGGCGGTTCCGGCGCCTCGCGGCGTGATGCCACGCAGCACCGAACTCCGATCCCCCGCGGATGCCAGGCAGGGCAAATAGGCAGCCGCGCTCGACGAGGAACGCAACAAGGACGCTGAACTGGGGCGTCACAGGAACGCCGTAGCCCCCATAGGAGGTCATGATCACGGGATGGCATCCATCCCTGAGCACCTCGCGTCGGCCCATCAGGAACATGGGAACTCGAGTCCCGTCCTTGGCGGCGTACGACACCTGCCGGTAGGAGTAGCCGTCAGAGTCGAAGGGAATCTTTCTTTGAGCCCAGAGCTCGAATCGATTGGCGTGCACGGAGGAGACCAGCGTCGCCGGCGGTCGCGTGAACGAATCGGATTCGATGATGATCTCGTCGCTCGGGGGAGAGGCCGCCAGAAAGCGGATCGTGCGTCCTCCAGTCCAGACGGGCCACTCACCCGTTTTGTTCCCGTCGAAATCAAAGATCGAAACGCGGGTCTCGTTCTGGCGGATGTAGGAAACCAGGATGCGGTCCGACGCTACGATCCACTGATGAATCCTGCTCTCGCTCTCCGGGACTAGCTCGACCCATTCGGGATCAAGACCTTCGCGAAGACGGAACTCGACGATCCGGAGATTCGGCGCGTCGCGGTCGGTGATAGCGAAAATTCTCCCCGAAACGAGTCTCGGGCCGAAAGTGAACTCCGCGCCGGCAAAGAGGCGGCGCGCCGGCTCGTTTGGCTCAAACGCTTTGAGGAAGAAATCCGTGCAGGGCTTGTCCAGAGAATGGTGGACAACGAAGCCCAGGCGGGTCGTATCCGAGACCAACCCCAAGTGGATTGTCTCGTCGTCTCCGGCACAAAAGATCTCCTCGTCTTCGACGACGGGTGAGCCCAGGACATGGCGATACGCGGCTCGGTAGAACGGTTTCGGTGCTCCGACTGCCTCGTGGGCGTAGTAGAAAGACTTCGCGTTGGGAGCGAACGCAAAGCCTCGCAGGTATCCGCGTGCGAGAACATCCGGCAACGTGGTGCGGCGTTCCACGTCGAATATCGCGAAGGTGCCCGTTCTCTCACCGCCCTCTTTGACTTGATAGAGGAACAATCGGCCGTCGGGTGAAACGCGGACAGGCTTCACCGACCTGTATTTGCCGGCGCCGCCTTGAGAAGGATCGACCAAAAGCTCGTCCGGTCCGTCCAAGCCCTCACGCATGTAAATCGAGGGCTGTTCTTGTTGACGCATCCGCTTGCGAAAGAAGTAGCGGTTGCCGGCTGCCGTGAACGAATCGTACGTCTCGGTGTCGAGGAACTCGCGAATGCGCTCTCGAATCTGATCGCGTCCCGGAACGTTGTCGAGATAAGACCGCGCGTACCGCGTTTGGTCCCGGATCCATTCGCGCGTCCGTGGGGAGCCTTGGTCCTCGAGCCAGCGATACGGATCAGTGACGGACACGCCCTGAAGTATCTCTGTTACGGATTCAGTCGGCGAGAATGGCGGCGCCGAGATTATTGCCGGCACAGTTCGCTCCTCTCGGAAAGCCGGACCGCTTGGCGGTACATGCGCCGCGTCAGCGCCCGGAAGTATCCCGGAAGTTTGGAACAACGGTCCAGGTCGGAGGACCGCCACGACTCGTTTGCCACCGCGAAGACAAAGACCGCGATGAGGGGTGAGAACAGAAGCGCACACGCGAGCTCATCGGGGGAGTAGAAAGACTCCCAGGGGCGGAGGTAGGCGCGCGCGAGGCTTTCGCCGGCCGTTGGTTTCTCGATGCCGCTTCGCAACAGATGCTCGCGGAGATATTCGAAGGTGACGAAGGGATGCGTGACCGCGGCCTCTGCCCAATCCAGAAACACGCAACCGTTCTCGGATACCACGATATTGCCGGGGTTCATGTCGATATGGCCCAGCGTGGCGGGGAGGCCGATGCGTCGGAGAAGCGCGCAGGACTCGTTGAGCTTCTTGGCGAGGGTGGCGAACTCGGATTCGACGAGCGGGCGGGGGATTGATTTCTCCTGGGCCGCCATGAGGTGGCTCATTCGGGAAAGGAAAGGATCGACCTCTTTGTGAAGGCTCTCAATTTGAAGGTCTTTCGCACGCTCGCGCATCAGCTCGGCTGTTTTGCCGATCGAGGCGATTTGGAGTTCTGCGAGCCGTGCTGCCGCGCGCTCCCAGGCCGGGAAATCGACGCTTTGATCGAGTCGGGCGCCGGCCGCTTCTTCGGATAACCAGCCGTTCCAAGACGGGTGGACGCCAATGAGGCGAGGCACGTAGTTTGGCAATAGGCGGGCAAGGGCAACCGATACGCGGGGCTCGTGGGCGTGGGGTTCGCCGGTGGCCTTGAACCAGACGGCGGGTCCTGTTGTCTCGATTCGTATCAGGCTGAATGTCGGACTGGCGTTGAGTTGCTGAAATCTGCCAGCGTAGCCTAGGCCGAGTGGGCGGATTTGTTGGTCGACCCAAGTGAAGAGCGACTCGATCCAACCGGGCCTCGCAAACGGTCCACTCTCGGGGTTATCCGAATGGCGGTTTAGTTGTCCGAGCGAACTCCGAACAACCGCACGATCGGCAGACAACAAGACGGCATCGAAATCCGCCGCGCCGATGGGCATCCATGTCATGCCTGCGGGCGCTTCGTCGTCTCGGTGGATCGTCTCAATTAGAGCGCAGCAGGCCTCATGGACCATCGGGTTTCCGGTCGTCCAGAGACAATACGTCTCCAGGCCGTAGTTCTCGCGGATACCAGCCGCGAATTGCTCAGCGAGCCTCCCACCGCCGAGTACTGCAAGCGACGGAAGAGAGCAGACGGAGCCAGTTTTCAACAAGATCTCGGTGGCCCTCCGCCGTGTGACAAGCAGTCGGTAGGGGATTCGCTCAGGCTGCTCCTGTGGCACCATGGCAAGCCTCTTGTTCCGCTACGGAAGTCGGCCCGTCCTCTCGCACGATACGGTGCCGGCACAAAGCATCGAGAAAGTCCCGGACATCCACGCGTACCACCTCGACGTCCGCCTCATACGCCGCGCTCACTTGGTCGACGATTTGAGCGCGGTCGCATCCTTCATCCAGCAGATCAAGAATCTTCGAGCCGACCGGATTGAGGCAAAACATCTGGCCCCGTTCGATATCCAAGAGGACTCCGCCGTCCGGTGTTTGCGTTCGTCGAATGGTTTTCGAGATGACAAGCATTTAGACCGTTAGCCTCTAAGTCGTGCGTGGATGTGAACCTCTGTGGCGCACTGTCGCACCGGGCGCGGCCACCCGGCGAGACAATTCGGATTTTGTTCGGCGTCGCGAAGTAAGGGACGCAAGTTCCCGGTTCGCGTGGGAGATCGGGTAGGCGGAGCTTTGCGCGTCAGTGGACCGCGTTCGCGAATTCGTGGGAGAGCTGCCGGGGGAGAGCTCAGCACCGGGCCGTTGGTATGAAGCCTCGGAACCGAGACGCTTCGAGCACGACGGGGTTCTTCTGGTTTTTTCTCGCCGCGGCCTCGTTCGACGGGCAGGCTAGGTCGCTCGGTCAGCGCAGGCCCTAGGGAAGCCGCCGGAGAATTGCCGTGACCCGGCCGATGATTTCGGCATCGCTATGCCTCTCGATCTGAACGGGACTCTGGTGCCTCTCGGCGTAACGACGGACCGCGAGCGTCCCTTGCTCGATGGTGCAGCTGCCACACAGGTAGGTGCCATCCCGCTCGACGATCAAGTACATCGGGTCTTCGGGGGGTGTTCTGGGAAGCGAGCGAATCGCTTTCTTGAGTCTGCGGTTAACGGTGACGAGGGAAGCACCAACCAGATGTGGGTGAATCGCATTCCGTTCCCCGCCAACCCAGAAGACGTCCAGGAGCGAGAGGCGGTCGAGTCCGGAAATTTCTCCGAGCGCAGTCGCAAGAAACACCGGAATCTCCTTCCACTGCTCAAGGAACACTCGAACGAAGTTCGTGCTTTGACTCCCCGGTCGAACTCGCGAAACGGACGGCGGCTCGGAAGATCGGAAAGGATGCGGCCGGGGCCGGTCGCACAATTCGTCCGGCATGGAGTCATTGCCGAGACCGTCCAGTTTGAGAGCGGCGGCGCGAGCGAAATCCCAAAAGCCGATCGAATAGAGAATGCAAAGAGAAAGAATCTTCTGAATGTGCCGTGGCGGGGTCGAGAGACTCTCAAAGTCGGAGAGGGTTCCAGGCGAAGTGTAATACGCGTTGTCGCCAAGGAGTGCGGCTACGCGCCGACTCGTCGCGGCGGCCTCCCGGAAGGAAAGTCCCGTGCGCATCCGACCTATTTGAATCAGCCGCCCAAGTCTCATCGGGGCATTACTGGACTCCGTGACGTTGGTCTTTCGGGTAACGCGGATCCGGACGGTGGCGGTAGGTGGCGGCTGTTGCGCCACGGGCCGGATTTCGGCATCGACCACGCCAAGGATTCTGCCAGTGCGGCCCAGTGTGAACTCAAGTTCGCCGAAAGGAAAGACGGTTGAGCATAGAGCGACCTGATCGCCGCGGATGCGTCGAACGCGACCACAGTGGAGCAGCGAACCCCGTTCGATCAAGAAGATCGACTTGCTGGGCGCGTGGCTGAGGGTTGAAGGGAGATGGCTTGCGTCCAAAGGATCGATTCGAGCGATGCTCCCAGGCGCGAGGTCGGGAAACGCCGATACATCCTCGGTTCCGACCTTCGCATAGAGAAAATGCCGGACGTTCAGGGTGAGGAGGTGCCTTGCCCGAACCGGCTCAGCTGGCTCCAGAATCTGCGCGAGGGGTGTGATCGCAGAGGATTGAGAAGAGCCCGCGCGGTCGCCGAACCAGGGAAACCACTGCTCGTCATCGTATACCGAGGAATCGAGAAGAGTCGTCCGCCGACACGGAAGGAGCAGTCCGAGTCTCGGAATGTCGTCGAGTCTGAATCCAAAGACCGCAAGCCAGTCCGAGAGCCGATACCCCGAAATTGTGCACAAGGCGACGATCTGATGGATGCTGGGACTGGCGGCAGGGAAGCGGAGCGAGGAGTAGAAGGAATCCGGAATATGGTAGGGCGACGAGGAGCCGAAGGCCTCAGCCGATCTTCGCGACACCTGATAAAGAGACAGGCTGCGCGTGGAAAGGACTTGCCGGACGCGGCCGGCAATATCAACCAGGTTCTTCACAGGTGCTATCGCGTATACAGGAAAGGAACGGATGACGGGAGAATTTCGGGCCAATGGCCGCAAGTGCGACCAGCCGAGGGTTTTCACGCCATTCGAGAGCGTCGGAAAGTAAGCTAGAACGTTACGTAGTTGGACATTGACTAATTTCAAGAGTAGGATGCGCGCCCATGGACCCCAGTCGGCCGAATCTCGCTGCTGGCCAGCGGCTCAAGGCGTTGAGAAAGCGCTTGGGTCTTTCTACGCGGGACGTTCAGAAAAAAAGCGAACAGATCGCCATTGCGAAGCAAAACCAGGAATTCTACCTTTCGCACGCCTGGCTGACCGACATCGAACAGGGCCGATTCGTGCCCAAGTTGTTCAAGCTCTATAGCATCAGCGCCATTTACAACAAAAGTTTTGACGAAATCGCGGGTTATTTCGGGTTGCGGATGGCCGACCTTGGCCGAGACCGCGCGTCGATCGGAGTCCCAAGAACGCATCTGCTGGATCAGAGCGGGGAGAGGGAGATACAGACCGTATCGCTGCCGGTCGAACTGAAGCCCGAGTTTCGATTCGAGAAGACGAACCTTCTTTCGAGGGTAGTCGAAAAGTGGGACGAGGTTCCGATCAGCCTGCTGCAACATCTCGATTTGCGCAAATCCATGTACGGCTACATCGGGCTTGAAGACGACACTCTGTATCCGCTGATTCGCCCAGGGTCATTCGTCCAGATCGATCCGAGCCAGCGAAAGATCAGTGTGGGGCAGTGGAGGACGGAATTCGAGCGGCCGATCTACTTCGTCGAGCTGCGGGACGGATACCTGTGCAGCTGGTGCGAGCTCAGTCGGGGCCAGCTGATGGTGATTCCGCACCCGCAGTCGCGCCAGGCGGTGCGGCACTTCGCGCATCCGTCGCAGGCTGAGGTCGTGGGCCGCGTGACGGGCGTCGCGATGCGAATTGTCGAAGGAGCGGCCACAGAGCGTGGTACCGCGCAGCGCTAGGACGATCGAGAGAAGTCATTGAGGAGCGACAACTGCATCCGGCGGAATGTCCTTCGACATTCCACCGGATCAAACATTCGCATCGGACTTGAGCGAGCCTCTCAGGATTCGGTCATTTCTCCTTCCTCCGCCTTGATCTTCAACTGGCTCACCGAACACTCGCGTGGCTCGACGGCAGTCCGGACCTTGCCAAAATACTTGGCTTGGATGAGTTTTCCTTCGGGACCGGGATGGCAGTAGAGATACCGGATCTCCACGATGTCCCGGTCGCGGGGCAGCGCGTAACGGTCAGGCACCCCTACCGTGCCCATGAAGCGGCGGCCCTCTCCATCCAAGAGATAAAGGGCGATCGAGCGGTGCCCGTCCGCGGCCCTCCCTTCCGGCTTCGGGCCAACAATGAAAGACCCGGTCGTGACAAACTTGCACTTGTAGTGTTGTCCTGTCCGTCCACCCGCATAGACAGCATGGCGATCCTTGCAGACAAATCCCTCCGCATTGGTTTCGTGCATCGCTTTGACGAAGGCGCGTTTGGTCTTCTGCGTCATTGCAGTTCGAGCGACACGCAAGGTTCCATCGGCGCCTTGAAAGCGCTCTGTCAGACGAGCGTAACGGAGTTCGTAGGGCTGGCCGCGAAGGTTCGCACCGTTCACGCTCAGCAGGTCCCACAGGAAGAAATATGAACCCGTGATTTCTCCGTCTACGAGAAAGCTCTTTGCGTCAACGAGGTCGAGCGACTTCGCGAGCCGGCCGTCGATGGGAACGATCTGGCCGAGCTTGTTGATCCCCGTATACGCTTCCTCGGTTTTTTGCACGGCGAGCCGGCGTCCATCGAATTTCTGCTGAAACCACCAAGACGCATCGTCAATGAAACGCAACGCGTCCGGCTCCTCGACGGGTGTGAGCAATTCCGGCGAATGACCGGAGTGTTCCTTCGTCTGAGGGAGTCCGACCACCATCGCCATGTCGTCGCTCGCGGTTGCTTGCGCGATCTGATAGCCCTTTCCCGTCTTTTCACGAAGGATTCGGTCATAGACCCGTTTGGCTTCTTCGTAGCGGACGCCGCTTGCCTTTGTGTCGCTCTGCAACGTCGAGCCGCGTCGTCCCCATTGCGCCTGGACGGACCATTGGTTCTGTTCGCCTTCCAACTGCAGGTGGTACACCTTGTCGGAGCTGCCTTGCTGGTAATACAAGTCTGCTTTTTCGGTCTGCATTTTCTCTCCTTCTCCTCTGTTTTTTTGTCCCTTGCGCAGCGGGACTTCGCTGCACAAAAACAAAAGCTCTTCCTGCGAGTCCCCCGCGCCGGACCGGCTGCGCTGTCAAGGCCGCGGCGTGGGCGTTCACGGGAGCGGAGCGGACGGCCTTGACAGGAGAAGCGGGCGGACCGGCGCAGTCTTTCGGCAGGAAGAGCGGAGGAAAGACTCTGCGACAGGTCGAGGTGTGCAACGAAAAAGGCGCAGAGGTTTTGCGGGTACGTCGTGGGCGATCCGTGGCCGGGCCGAGTTCGCCGGAAACAAAAAAAGAGGCTCCGGCAGTCGCCGGAGCCTCTTGTCGGGGACGTTCAGTACGGAGCGTCGCCGGGTTGCGCATCCGTCGTACCGGGCGCCGCGGGAGCGGTGTCCTTGCGGTCGAGCTTGCGAATCGAGAACGCTTTCACCTGCCACGAAGTCAGTTGAGCCTTGGCTTTGTTTTTCCCTTTGCCCACTTCCTTCTCGTAGGTGTTGCTCACGAGCGTTCCGACCACGTACAGGTGGTCGCCCTTCTTCAGTTTGTCGGCCACGTAGTCGGCCAAGCCATTCCAGACGACGACTCGATGCCACTCCGTTTTTTCGTGGCGCTGCTCGTTCTCGTCGGTCCACCACGTTTTCGTGGCGAGCGAAAGGATGGCGAGTTTGCGTCCCGAGGTTTTGGTTGTCTTGCTCTCCGGGTTCTTGCCCAAAAAGCCCATCAATTCCACGCGATTTTCGTACATTTCTTTGATTCTCCGTTTCTGCCCTCGTAATTGGGGCACCCAAGAGCGAGAGGCTTCTGCTCCCAAAGCGAGCGGCTGCATTCCGGGAGGGAACCGCGTTGTCCGGGAGGAGCCGGGAAAGCAGAGGCCGTGAAGCTGCAGGCGCGCAGGAAGTAGCCCGAAGCGGGTGCTCAATGGAGAGGGCGAACGGAGGTCAAAACGAGCGAAACGCGACAGGGTTTTGGGAGAGCGCGAAGGCAAGGCGCACCAGGGGACGCCGAAGCCTGGCACCGCCTCGGTGGTGGACGCGAACGCAGCTCACGATCCGGTGGCATCGCCGGCGGGAATTGCTTCGCAGCGGCCGAAGAAGAAGATGAGTACGGCGTTCACGTGGCAAGAGAGAAGGAAGTGGCGAGGGAAAACACACGCCGCGAAGGCGCGGCAGGCGCTCGATCTCGCCGGGCCGACTCGATCGCTGCGCAGTCCCCCGTGGGCGATACGCGCACAAGTGCTCCGTACTGAGTTTCAAAACCAAAGGAGGGCGGCGGAAGGAGGGGCTTCTAGCCGAGATGCCCGGCACCGTGAGGCAGACGGGACGTCCCGGAAAGGACGCCCCGTCCGGTTTGGAGGCTGGCGTTATCTGCGATCTGCGCTCACTCTTGTGCCGTTCTTTTCTTTCTGCGGATTTGCGGATTTTCTCTTCGACTCCTTTTCCTTTTCCGCCTTCGCGACTGCCGCCCGTAGTGCCTTCACGTCTACTTTGTAGAGTCTGGCGCTGGCGGTCAAGAGGTCCTGTTTCGTTTCGGTGCTGCTGGCGGCAGCCTCCAGCAACATGGCTTCGAAGATCAGAGCGGCGAGAGCGGTGCCATCCGCCGTCTTATGGAGCGAGCGTGCCTTCTCGGCCAGTTCCCAATCCTGGCCCTTCTGGGAAGGCTCCAGACCGTGGCGCTTGGCGAGACGGCGCGCCAGGTCGTGCGAAAGCGAGCCGAGGACGAACCGGGCGACGAGGCGCAACGCCTCGCTACCGAGCGGCGCTCTCACGCGCTTGAGCACTTGGACGAGAATCCGGTGCCGGAGATGGACGGCGTGTTTGGCGTTCCGGTTGGCGGCTTTGCGTTCCTCGATCCAAGCGAGCCGCCGTTTTTCTTCCTGCTGGCGGTCGCCGAAATGAATCTTGCAGTCCGGGTCCGCGCAGACTTTCACGAGCCGGCCTTTGTACATGCCGTCTGTGTGGATCGCAGGTGTCAGGTGGTTGCAGAGCCGCCGTTCGGGACGGCTGTCTCTGTCGTTCTTGTTTTTCTTCGCCACGACCTCGACGTAATTCTGGCGTGACAAGATGCGTGTTTCTCCCGGCGCCTGGGGGCCATCGGAAATCAGTACGAGGCCAGGAGTCGTTGCCACGCGTTGCGCGATGTGTGCATCGAGCTTGCGATTGAAGCAGGCGGCGTCGGCGCAGGAGTCTTCCCGCACTTCCGAAAAGAGAAGCGTGTTGAATCCCGTGCGCTTCGGGCAATGGGCGCAACTTCCGGCCTCGGGCACGAGCGCTTCGTCTTCCTTCGAGAAGGGAACGGACTTAAGACGGAGGTAGATGTTGTGTTCGATCCATGCCTGCAAACGGGACACAGGCACGAGGCTGCGTTCCTTTTCATCCGCACCGTAGTAGCCGTCGAAGCAACGGCGCAGCGCCTCTTCCTGGAGGTCGGGCGCGAGTTTGGCGATGAGTTGGGCGTGCTCGACACCGATCTGCCCGGCCAGGAAGGCATCGGCCGCAGGCTTCGCGAGATCGAGCAGTTTCAACCGCTTGGCAATGAACGACGCGAGCTTGCCCGTCCGTGCGGCGACTTTCTCGATGGTGTACTGGCCGCCTTCCTGGTTGAGCAGGGCGTGAAAGCCCTGCGCTTCTTCGAAGGGGTGCAAGTCGGTGCGCAGCAGGTTTTCGATGAGTTGAATTTCAAGGCACTCCACGTCGGTGAGTTCGCGGACCGCCGCCGGGACGGTGTCGCGCCCGGCAAGTTTCGATGCCCGATAGCGGCGCTCCCCGGCGACGATTTCGTAGTGGCCGTTTACGGGCCTGACCAGAAGCGGCAAAAGGACACCTTTGCTGCGGATGCTTTCGGCGAGTTCTTCGAGCGATCGCTCGTCGAACGCCTTGCGGGGATTGGTTTTTGATTCCTTCAACTGGCTGATGGGAATGTTCAGGTACGTCTCGTTCGCTTTCGTTGTCTCGGTCGTGCACATTTCTTTTCTCCTTTTTCTGAATTTGTTTTGAGGATTCTTAGTATTCGTCGGGCAAGAGAAGCGTTGTGACGGAGCGGTCGGCCTCGGTAATGACCCAAACCGTATCGCCCGCGTTGGTTCGATAGCTGCTGAGCAAGCGAAAACCGCGTTCGAGGCTCAGTTGATTTTCGCGGCGGTCCTTTTCATCGAGCTCGCCCCATTCACCGCGAACGTGACGCGCCAGAAACTCCAGCGGCGTCTGCCCCGCCTTTTCGAGAGCGGTCCGAGCGCCTGGAGTCGCGACGATCTGGCCGACGGAGAACAGAGGTTCCTGAGAGGTTGGTTTCATCGGAAAACTCCTTCGAAGGGTTTTGGATTTTTTCCCTTTGAGGCAACGCGGAGCGGTGCATCAAAAGGGAAATTGCCCTTCCTGGCGGGCTTGAGCGACTGTCCGTCCGCGCCGTCAAGGCCGCGGGGTGTGCGTTCACGGGAGCGAAGCGGACGGCCTTGACGGAAGAAGCGGACGGAGCAGGCGCACGCTCTTGCCGGGAAGGGCATAAGGAGTCGTTCCTGGGCTGCAGCAACGATCCGCGTGCCCCTGGTCATCGGCCACGAGTTCGTCGGGGAAGTTGTCGAAACAGGATCGAACGTAGCGGACTTTCACGCCGGAGACATTGTGAGCGGCGAAGGCCACGTGGTTTGCGGACGCTGCCGCAACTGTCTGGCGGGGAGGCGGCACCTCTGCGCATTCACCAAGGGCGTCGGTGTTAATCGGGATGGAGCCTTCGCGGAATACATCGTTCTGCCGATGAGCAACATCTGGCGGCACAGCCCGAACGTGGATCTTGAAACTGCGGCAATCTTCGATCCATTCGGCAATGCCGTTCATACGGCACTCTCCTTTCCGGTGCTGGGCGGGCACGTTTTGATCACGGGGGCGGGACCGATCGGGATTATGGCTGCCGCAGTCGCGCGCCATGCCGGCGCCCGGCACATCGTGATCACGGATGTAAATCCGAAGCGTTTGAAGCTGGCGGAGAAGATGGGCGTTACACTGGCGGTTAATTCGGGCGAGACGCGCCTCGCTGAGGTTCAAAAGAAGCTGGGCATGAAAGAAGGTTTTGACGTGGGCCTGGAAATGTCCGGCAACCAAGACGCGTTCCGCGAGATGCTCTCGAACATGAGTCACGGGGCCAGGATCGCAATGCTCGGGATTCCGCCGCACGAGATGGCGATCGATTGGAGACAGGTTATCTTCAATATGCTGACGATCAAAGGCATCTATGGTCGCGAGATGTACGAAACCTGGTACAAGATGACGGCAATGCTGGAATCCGGGCTTGACATCAAGCCGGTGATTACGCATCGATTCGCTTGGCACGAGTACGAGAAGGGATTTGCGGCGATGAAATCGGGCGATGCCGGCAAGGTGATCCTGGACTGGCGCGAGGCGCACTGAAACCGAGGAGCGTACGAGCATGTTCGACGGCGTAAAAGCGCAGTATGAAATGCAGCTCCGGGAGATTCGGGCTGCGGGTTTATACAAGCCGGAGCGCGTTCTGGCTAGTCCGCAAAATCCCCGTGTCGATCTTCCGGACATGAAGTCCGTCTTGAACCTCTGCGCCAATAACTATCTGGGCCTTGCCGACGATCCCCGAGTCGTGGCCGCCGCACACGAGGCACTCGACCGCTGGGGATACGGGCTGTCTTCGGTACGCTTCATCTGCGGCACCCAGGAGATACACAAGGAACTGGAACGCCGTCTCAGCCAATTCCTCGGCATGGAAGACACCATTCTCTACGGCTCCTGCTTTGACGCGAACGGCGGGTTGTTCGAAACTCTACTCGACGCCGAGGACGCCATTGTCTCCGATGAACTGAACCATGCCAGCATCATCGACGGCATGCGGTTATGCAAAGCGCAGCGCTTCCGCTACCGCAATGGAGACATGAACGATCTCGAGAGAAACCTCGGAGAAGCCTCCCACGCACGCCGGATGCTGGTCGCTACGGACGGCGTGTTCTCCATGGACGGGTACATCGCCAAGCTGGCGAATATCTGCGATCTGGCGGAACGGTACGGGGCGATGGTAATGGTCGATGATTCCCACGCAGTCGGTTTCATGGGGGAAACCGGGCGCGGCACCCATGAGTACCACCGCGTGATGGGACGTGTAGACATCCTGACAGGGACCCTGGGCAAAGCACTGGGAGGAGCAAGCGGCGGGTACACCAGCGCGCGGAAGGAGATTGTGGACGTGCTGCGTCAACGCTCCCGGCCCTATTTGTTTTCGAACACCGTTCCTCCTGCGATCGCGGGTGCCTCGCTCAAGGTTTTGGATCTAGTGACCGAGACGCGGGACCTCCGGGAGCGGCTCTTTGCGAATACGCGATTCTTTCGCGAAGGCATCACGCATGCGGGCTTCAACGTTTTGCCGGGCGACCACCCCATCGTGCCGGTCATGTTCGGGGATGCGGCCTTGGCAGGGAAGGTGGCGGAGAGTTTGTTAGACCGGGGCGTATACGTCGTCGGGTTTTCCTACCCGGTTGTGCCGAAAGGCAAGGCCCGCATCCGCGTGCAGCTCTCGGCGGCGCACACACGTCCGGACTTGGAGTTTGCGATTGCCCAGTTCGCGGCGGTCCGAGCGGAATTGCCCGGGAGTTGAAACGAGGACGCTCCCAGCGAGCATGGTGTGAATCTCGTGGCCTTGGTCCTCAAACCGCCGGGCCCGATCGAGGCTCACGAGTTTGGTGAGATAAAAGGCCCGCTCGGAGGGTGCGCGCCGTTCGGCGGGCCTTTATTGTGATGTGACGGCGCCAATCGGAAAGATCAATTCACTCTACAGATCGATGGCCCTTTGAAGGAGTGCGCGCCAGTAGGCAAACTGGGGGAACTCCTGCGCGAAGAGTTGATCTTGCTTGGCTTGAGTCGAGGAAATTTGTTTCACCATATCCTCGACGGTGCTTTGTAGCGTGTCGACTTGTTGTTCCAGCATTGTTCTTTCCGAGGCAAGGTTGGGCGCGTGCACTTTGAAGAGCGCGTCCAGCTTTTCGTCGGCCTCCTCCACGCGCTGCTGGGCGTCGCTTTCGGCCTGGCTGCCAGCTTGCGCACTCAAATACAGCTCACCTTGCTGATCGATCTCTTCAACGAGCCGGTCATATTGTTCACCGAGTTGCGGGGAGGCCGCCTTGAGAACTTTTGCGAGCCGGTCGTCGAGGTGGCGGAGCTTCTGCTGAATCGATTCTAATTGCTGCTTTTGCTGCTCAAGCGTGTCTTTCTGTTGCGCGATCTGCGCCGCGAAAGCGTTGTACTGACTTGCGACGGATTCAGACGCCGCCTTCAAGAGGTTAGATTTCAGATGCTCTTCGTCGATCGACGACTCCCAGCGGTCGCGTGCCTCTTTGGACGTGCCGGTGAGGCTATCAATTTCCTTGCTCAGCGTGCTGATTCTATCGAAGGCGTCGGGAAAGTTGGTCCTTAGGAGGTCCGTTTCTTGCTGCTGAATTTCTTGCATTTGCTGGAGAGCTGAGGTCTCTAATTTGCTACCCGATTCGGCTGCCCAATATTTGCCAGTTTGCGTGTCAGATTGTGTTTCCAAAGTGTTGAAGCGCGCGAGAACAAGCGGTCTCGATTTGAGTTGATCGCCTAGTTGCGTTTCGACCCGATCGCGCTCCTCTTCGTCCGCTTCAATTCTGCGCTCCAAGTCGCGGAACTCGGTCGCTGCTTGATTGATATCCTTCGCCAGATTCGCGTAAATGGCGCGGGCCTCTGGAGGAGCGCTCTCGGTGATTGATTTTGACTTTTGCTGAACCCGTTCGAGCAGTTCTCGCTTGGTTTCCTCTGGCTTGAAGTCGGGTGCCGTAGCGAAGCCCTGGTCGGTGATAATGAGAGAGGCAGGTGTAGGAACTTTCGGGGGAGTTGGGGGTTCACCCAAAAAGGTTGCGCCCTGAGACTTGGCCCATCGGCACACAGCCAACACTTGAGCAAATTGATTGAGGCGATCGTAGTCGTAGGATGCACGTAGCAATACGGGCTCAAGTTGATAGAACCCGTCGGAGAAGTCAGCGGTAGTGTCCGTCGTTCCGTCATCGGAGTTGAAGGCAAAGCCTTGAATGCCTAGGAACGCCGTCTGGCGTAGCTCGGGCGATTCGTGCTTGCCTTCCTCCGGAACCTTCTCGACAAACAAACGAGTTCCGTCGGCTTTCACGACTAAGGGAACATCAGTTATCTTCCAAGTGTCGGGAGTGTCTTGCAGGAGGGCCTGAATCTGCTCGAAGCTCTCGCTGTCGGCGCTAGCTTTAACCAACGCGAGCAGCTTAGCTTGCATGATTGGCAAACTGTCTGACATCAGCGTGGCCCACCCGAGATTCGTATCGGCAATGGCGGGATGAATGACCACGCGCCAGCGAACGCCGTCGTTCATGATGCCTTCCGGTCCCAGGTCAAAATAATCCGTCCTGTCGGCGAGCCCTACTAAGCCAATCCCGTTTCCAGGATTCGCTGGGGACACGACAGTGCCGCTGCCGAGGCCAGTACCACTGAAGACGATGTGATATGCAGCGTAGGCATCATCGAGGTGTACGAGATCTAGATTTCGTACGGAACCGTCTTTAAAACGAACCTCCAGTCTACCGAGTGCAGGCGTGTCGTCCGCCGCGATGAAGGTGACCTGGGTTGGAGCGGGCAGGCGTGTGTCGGCGTAGACCTTGTTTCCAAAGACAACACCCCCAAAACCTTCTGCTTCCCCGATCATGGCGCCGAAGGATTGAGACGCGGGCTCTGCGTAGTTCTCCACCATGTATTCGGCGTAGCGACTCTCAGCCTCGAGCGCTGGCGCCCTCGTCGGCATGTCTAGGGGCATCGGAGAAGAAGGCGCTGCTGGCTGCGTGAACGAGTCCGGAGAAACAGACGGAGCCGGTACGGAAGGGGGCGCCGACGCAACTGACGGTGGGGGTGCGTGACTGGGTGATGCCACGATTTGGTTGTGGACAGGATCGAAAGCGATCTGGCTCGGGATGGTGCGATCCTGGGAGCTTGCCATCTGAGGAGTCAGCGGGCGCAAGACATCAAGGGCCTTATCGTGACGGGGAGCTTCGTAGGCCCGATCGAGCGCCGCCACCAACTGCGACAGCCTCGGCAAGCGCTGTGATTCCGGAACCCAATTTACGGCGCGCTGGAACGCCTCCGCATCGCTGGAACTGCTTCGGAGGATCTCATACGCCTTCTCGGGCGGCAGGCCCAGATAGTCGCGTAGTACGCCGTGAGTTCCACCGAGCGCGTTACCTCCAGAGTATCTGGACAGAGAATCGATCGCGGCGGCGATTCTCGGGGGTGGAATCCAAGCAGATGGATCGGGCGGCGGAACAGAATTCTTGAAGAGGATGGGAGTTGATTGAGCGGGCGTTGACTGCAGGAGGGGGCCGAGTGCGGGGTCGTATCGGACGGCTTCATACTGCATCGCGAGGTCGCTAGCCAGCAATGCCAACATTCGCTCGCCGCCCTGGGGATCGACATTCTGTGCCGCCAGATAGGCTGTTTCAAGCTTGCGTACTGCGGGGAAGCTCCGCCATGCGTCTTCGTTGGCCGGAATGTAGCCCATATGCTTTAGCATCTGATCGACACGGTCGGTCTTGCCAGACACAGTCGCACCGAGCGAGTTAATAGCCTTCTGTGTTTCTGGCTTGATAGATGGATCAAGCTGTGCAGCACGAGCCCGTCCGTCTACACCCAGCAGCAACGTGGCCAAGAACAGCGCGAATCCCGCGAGAGCCGCTAGGAAACCGGAATGTTTTTTCGGGAGCCTCGGAGACGGTCGCGACATATTTCCTCCCCGAACTGCATCAAAAGCGACAGCAACAAAAACGGGCGTCCGCCGTGGATAGGTTGCAAGAGAATAATACTATCGCCAACGTCTGGTCAAATTAATAATTAATGAATAGATTTGGGCGGCGTCCAGTTCCGGCTCGGAACCGGCAAGAAAGTTCTCCCCGTGTGCCGATTAAAGCCATCGCTCGTGGGACGCGGTGCCCTCGTCTCCAACCCTTCGGGCCTTCTGCATTTGTGTCAGTGAGGAGTCTTGAGATATTGCAGTAGCTTCTGACGGTCATCTTTGGCCCGAGCCGAAAACTGCGTGTCCTGTAACGAGAGAAGAACGGCACCGAGCATTCGAGGCCCATGTCGGCACGCCTCTGAAAAAACGTCACTCCAATAGACAAACGGCGGAACCGTTTCCGGAGGCGGAAGGTGAAAAAGCTTTATGTAGGTCACGTCGGGATCGTCAGCATCTGCTTCAATGCGGAGAGCGTTGGCTTGTCCAACCACCATGGCAGCATCAGTCGGTCTGACGATCATCGCATATGCCTCGATAAGGCTCCTGCTCACGCGAAAGAAGTCAACGACCGGTCCGCGTGGGAAGCGCTCAAGAACGTTGGGCGATGTTTCAGGCTGGGGGGTTTCGGACGACACTTCGCTTGACGGGTGTGTCGACAGATCGCACAGCTTGCGAGCGACGGCGGCCAATCCGCCTTCTTTCAATACATCGAGACCCTGAAAGAGGCGCAGTCCGTAGATGCCCGCACCCAAAGTGGAGGCGCTTCCGTCGAGATACACGGGGAGCACTCGATGTGCGCTTGCGTCTTTGCGGAAAAGGGCGATGGCCACGCTGATTTCCTCTCGTTGGAAAAGCGCGGCTTGGGACCTCGAGGACACCAGCACAACAGTTGCTCGCGAAGCTCGCTGTGCGCGCGGAATCTCTAGATCCCATTGGACCCCTGGGGAAAGCGAGAAATGATCGAGGAACACTTGGCGGTCGGGGTGGAGAAGACTGTATAGTTCGTCGGCGGCAGCTTTGTCCGGATTGGCATAAGCTAAGAAGAAGTCCCATTTCTTCGCGGAGTCCATGATCATCCCCAAAGGAGGTACGCCGCCTTGAGTAAGCTCCCGATTAAGGGGCGCAGTATTTCGAAGCGGTCCCGAAAAGCGCCAGGGCCCTGCCCCGATCCGGCCAAATTCGCAGCGGAACCGTCACTCAACGCCGGGCGCTCTTGATGGGGGCACGGTCTCCCCGTCTTGCATGTTCCGCAATCGTAGCCACGATGGCTTTTCTGCCTTTTGCCCGCTCGGCGAGGAACCGCGCTTCGCCGGACCTGACGAGCCAGTCGAAAAATCGCTGGACTGCGTATCGAGTGGAAGAGTCATCGCGGCAGTTCGCGAGCAAGACCAACTGGATTTTCTGCACGTTGTCGGCAACGTAAACGCCGAATGCAGGAGTAACTATCGTCGCGTCAGGAAAGCCCAACAAAGCGACGGCCTGATTCTCCGTGACTCCCTTGTGACAGGCGATTACATGCACCGGTCCCTGAACGGGGTCAGGCATAAGCCTGATGAGCTCGTGATCTCGGAGGAACGGCCGACCAACCATTTCTCGTGCGGCCGCGACCGTCATCGCGGCCGGCACTGCATGGCAGCAAAAATAGAGTTGTTCGCTTTCAACCCGATGGATGCAACCAGCCCCGGCCTCCTCGGCGCCTTCCGACCTCAGACTGGTATGGAGCACGGTCTCCATCGCGGCCTTTCTCTCACCGTAGTCGAGGCGGCTCCAGTCAAGAGGCGCACCGGTATCCCAGCCGCGGCTGTTATTGACGCCCAGATGAACCATGCTGACGACCGCGTCCTGCAAGGCATCCAACATGAACGTCAGAGCCTCGTCATCGTTCTTGGCGAAGCGCCGAGGCAACTCCTGGCGCTCCATGTACTCCGCGAAGTGCTGGTTGCGCTCCTTGCTTCCGCCGGGCTTACCCGCGGCAGCCTGTTGAATATCGACGACGCGAACCTTGGAGGCGTTCGTCCGCAAGGCCTCGGCAATTTCGGCGTGGCAAATTCCGATCTGCTCTTTGCCTTTGGCCCAGCCGGCGTTGCCGTTGTACAGTACCAAGAGAATGTCGCAGCGGCGGACCGCATCGAGACAGTGATCCCAGATGTCGGCGCTGCCATCCATGGTCGGCTCATCCTCGTGGACCCAGCATTCGAAAGTATCTCGTTCGAAAAGGTGAAAACCTTCGATGGCGTTCTTCGCCCTGATGCGTAAAGCGGAAACCTCGACGGGGCCGCCATCCGTCTTCTGAATTTTGTCCTGGCAGCGACTGGAAATCATGACGCGTATTCTCTTTGAGGCCATCTACGTTCCTTCAGAAATCTTTGGTACTCAAAAGCTTCCGGGCCCCATCAATGTCTTTCCGATCAACGGCCCGCATCAATCGAGCAAAGCGCGCCGACCATGCGCCGACCGCCTTGGGGTTCACATCCGCGAGGCTGAATCCGACAGAAGATGTCTTTGAAACATCGTCCCTCTGAATCAAGGACGTAAGGATTTGCGGGCCGAATTTCTGCGGCCCGATCTTGCTGAACCGCTCCTTGTGACGCGCGAGGTGTGCCAGCATTTTGCCCACGTATTCATCCATTGTGTCGCTCCAAGTAGCCAGATCAACCACCGACAGCGTCGTGTCGGTGCCGAGCAGATTGCCGGCGCTGACTTCCTCCAGGATTGGTTGCTCCAATTTGCCGGCGGCTCCGCCAAAGGCGGCAACTGCGAAACATGGCACGTCGTGCCACCGCGCATGCGCGAGTTCTTCCAGCACGCCCGGGTTGAAGCCCGTTTCCACATGGAGTTTGCCGCCGACAGCGACAAGAACGTCAATCTGCTGCGTCATCGCGAGGCGCATAGCCGTGAGGCTGTCGTTGCGTGTTTGGCGATCTCGAGAATCCCCCCTTCCGACCTGCCGCGTCAGTACGACGTCGGCGTCTGCCAAACGGGCCGCGCGCCGGGTGACTTCCGGAAGGTCGCCAAACAGCTGGGACGCGAAGAGCTTCAGCGATTTCCTGCCTTCGCGCGTTTGACGGCGTGCCTGTTCGGCAACAACCGGCGCGAGCAACGGCTGGCTTCCATGAACGACCGCGCCACCGAATCGGACGACGAGCGCTGAAAGCTGAGCCACGAACGTGAGAATCAGCCTGTCCAGATCGGGCACACCGCCCCAGTATTCGCGCTCCGGGACGGCGCCCGAAATACCGACGCGCAGCCCTTCGAGAGGGAGCACCGTGGTAATCGTGTCGGCAGTGTGAGTCATTTTCGTAACGCCGTGAAGTTCGAGGCGACAAGCAGCTCCAACTCGTTATAGTGCGCGAGTATCGCATTCATGTTCGGAATATTGTTCGACAGCGTCACAAGTTCGGGCTCGCTCAACACTTTATCCCGATCGTAGATGCACAGCTTTTGGTTCACCGCTGCGAGGTCCGCATAAGCGCTCAGATAGTTCCAGTAGGCTTTGAGAGACGGTACATGAGTGATGTCCTGCACCAGGCAGTGCGACAGGGCGATCACGCGGCCGAGCAGAGGCGTGTTCTTATCGGCCCGGTACATTCGCAACCGCTCGTCGACGGCTTTCCATTTGTAGCCGTTGGCTTCAAACGCCGCCTGTGCCCGCGACAAAATTCTCAAACGGCGGCGGAAGGTGGAGAGCAGCAGGCCTTCCACCTCAGCTCGCACGCTCTCCCAGTCGGCATCGCTCAACACGGGGCTTTCGGTGGGATTTTGCTTGATCAGTGCCTGGCGCCGCAATCCCTGCAACTGAATAAATCGCGACATGCTCTCCCCGCCCGCTACCACAGGTAACAGGGGAATTAGCTGCCCGATGGCGATGTCGATCTCAATCGATACCCATCCGGAGGCCGGGGCATCGGGTGTATCGATCAGCAGCACCATGGCTGCTGAATCGATGTTGCTTCGGATCGTATCTTGAACCTCGTCGCCGATCACAAGGTTTTCCTTGGCCGCATCTAGCCATGGCACGAAGCCAGCGGCTTCGAGGCGGCCATAGATCGCGTTCGCGAGTTGTTCCCCATCTTTCGTCCGGTAAGAAACAAAGATGCGCTGGCAACCTGGCCGGAGCGCCAGGCCTAGGAACACGCCGGCAGACTTGACAATAGCCGCGGTCATCTCGTCCGAGGCGTCATATCTTGCTGCCTTGATTCCCGAGATCGGATTTGGAGGAGCTATGAAATCTGGGTTTATCCCAACCGGGATAATGGCTGCGCTGGTTTTGTGCGCGTTCTGATACGCCTTAATGTATTGCACGGTCGCAGGCGGCAATGCGCCGGACGTGTAAAACACGAACAAGAGATCGTCCCACTCAACGGCGCGGTCCCAGACGGCGTTTTGAGGAACCATTTCTGGCCGACGGGGCAGGTTGTATTCCTTTGAGAGTGCTCCTGCGATTCGCTGCGCAGCTGGTTCGGTTCCTTGCTCGGTCACCATCAGGATCATGAAGTGATTCCTCCAGGCTACGTCAGCTGGTCGTCTTCGATTGCGTGCGGTGCCAAGCGTGCGTGTGCGGCGTCACTCTGACACAAGAACACTTTCACGTGGCGATCCATGTCGTCCGGGACGAGCGGTATCTGAAAATCGGATGGCATCGGGTTGAACGTGCGCGGGACGCCGTCAATCTCGACGCTCGAGATTTTGAGGGCGTCGCGGCCCAGGAAATCGGGAAGCACGTTGATGGAGGATAGTCCGCTTCGTCCACTCGGGCGGAAGTGAAGACAGAAGGTCGTATGTTGCTGCTGCTTTCGTGGGACATATGCTAATTGATAAAGATGCGCCAGGTAATCGAGCTCGAAGGCGTGGTATCCGGAGATGGAATGTCCGCCCTTGTCGCCATAGGTCGAGCTCAGGACCGGTATTCCGTTGTCACTCACGCGGAAGAAAATCCCGCCTCGTTCGCGATCGAGGAAGTAGAGGTTCCAGAAGGCGCTCAGTTCGCGCGCGAGTCGCAGGAATTCAGGGGCTTCGCCCTTCGAGGGATCGGAGAGGTGTCCGAACATGATCAGGTAGGCCAAAATGCCCTGCTCCTGCTGCCAGAAGTCTTTGGTGTTCAGCCAGCCGAACTGGATCGGAATGTCGGGGGAGGGCAGGGGGGCGCGCTCCATGGCATCGAAGACGCCACTCCGGATCTGATCGATTCCGAGCCGCGACATTTTCCCTCCGATATCCCGGGCTACTGCGAAGAGCCTGTCCGCCCGCGCGTCGTCGCCTTTGGCGCGATAGTAATTTGCCACGCGCGTAAGATTCCAAGCAATCTTCAGATTGTGGCCTACGATCCCGCGGTTCTGCTGCCATCGCCAATTCTGAACGCGATTCCAGTCGCGGTCGAAGCGCTCGTTGACGTAATCGCATCCCGGTTCCGGAAATTTCTCCGCGATCAAGCAGGACGTGACGTCGAGAATCTCGAGACAGCGGTCCAGTAGACCCTGTAAGAACCGGGAATGTTCACCCGTAGGATCGTTGGAGACCTGGGGCAGGGGGTCGAGAGACAAGATGAGGTTGATCAAGTAAGCCGGCAGGTGGTCGCCCACGGAGTTCCAGTTCTTGCGCGCACGGTTACCAAGCTGATCGAGTTCCGGGCTGTCCCATCGAAACGTCACGGCGTCGATATGGGAGAAAAACCCATCGTGTTTCTCCGAACACAGGCATCTCCGGCGGTCCGCATAGAGCGCGTCCATGGTGCGCAAAGTGTGGTAGATGTCCTCGAGCGTCTCGCGGTCGTTGGTAATGCGATAGAACTGGGCGAGGCCGGCGAGTGCATAGATCTGCTCATAAAGCGGAATCGTCCCCAGGTCGTCGTCGAACAATGAGGGCAGCACATCGAATGTTCCGTGGCGGTCCCGCTTCCGCGCGTGTAGCCAGAAGCAGAAACGCCCATCCGCGCTATAGCTGCGGAAAGCTTCGCGCTGGTAATCGACACCGGCCTTCGCAGCCAGGAAGTAACGCTCATCGCCGCCTAGCAAGTAGGCGGACGAGAGGCCATAAATCAGCCGGGAGAGTGTGGCCATCTCTTGTGTGTCGTCCGTGGCGGGCTGCCCTTCAATCGACAGCGTGGTTCGGTACATCGCCGAAAAATCGTCGAGGGCGTAGGTACGTTTATCGCCGAAAAGCACGTCGAGCCACTTGTTGGCCATGGCCTCGATCTGCCCCTTCCACCAGTGCGTATGCTCGAACAAGTAGTAGCCCTTGTGCGATTTCAGCAAATGGATGGTCATGGCCTCGTACCGGAGTGCGTTGCCGAAAAGGTACTGCACGCCTTCGACGGCGATCATGTCACCCAGAGCGACGTTGGTCTCAAGCGGCCCGGCCGAATCGCCGGCCGTCTTCGGGGGGTTATATCCGACCGGAAGGCGCTGTCGGTTCAGCCGGTCGAGATTCGTCACCGTGTCGAACCACGTCTTGGCCTTGATCAAGACTTCGAAGACGGCTCCCCCACGAGTCTTGACCGTAAACGTGCGCGGTCGGTCGTTCTTGCTAATGACTTCTCCGATGATCGGCAGCTGTACGGTGAGGCCATTCAATGGGTTCATATCCGGTTACTCCTAGATTTCGCGCTGAAACACAATCAGGCCGTTTGCGGGAGCCACACAGGCGAACGAGCCCGCCGAATTGTCGATGGTTCGGCCAAGATTGCCTACGTTATTGCCGCCGAACATCGCCGCGTCACTGTTGAAAATCTCTCGCCAGCGGCCGATCGGAAGCCGATCGGCGCGGAAGAGATAATCTGGATTGTTGAATGGCTGGTTGTTGAGGCTGGCCACAACCAGAAAATCTTCGCCCCCACCCCAGCGGTGAAAGAGAACGAGCCGATGTTCGTTGTGGGTCAACAAGACGTCGATGTTCGGGCTCTTTAAACCCGCATGGGCGAGTCGCAGACGGATCAGCTGGCGGTAGTATTCGAACAGAAATCGCCCGGAGCCTTTCCGAAGAGCATCGTAATCCTCGCGGTTTTCAAGTACATGATCGTAGAGGAACTTCTTCTGTGCACCTGCTTCTTCACCGAAGAGGAACATCGGGACACCAGCGGACAGTAGGGTGATCCCAGCCGCGACGCGGCAGCGCGCTTCCGCGTAGCGGCGCGTTTCGCCAATCAGGGGCGCACCATTCACAGCCACGCAGATGGTGCGGTCCGTCAACGGGCCGTTGCCCGCTTCATCGTGTGACTCGTGGTACACGATCTTGTGTCCACCGTTGGTCGCTTGGAGCGCGCCAGCAAAATAATCCATCGCGAGCGCCCGATCGTCGCCTAGCCCTGCGGTCTTGATCAGCTTTGCGTAGTCGCTGCCTTTATCGGTATCGCCAATCAAATGGTGATAGAAGTCGGCGTACCACGTGGCATCGAATCCCAGGCCTCCTTCGTCGGGCGGGCGGGTCGTTCCGTCCCAGCCGCCATGATCTTCGGCCATTAGTTTTGCGCGAGGGCGTACGAGTCGAATCGAGCGGGTGAGCTCCCTAATCAGCTTCGCGCCGAAGGCGTTGGCGTTCGGGACCTCATGGCCGTTGGCGTGAAGTGAGTTGTAAGAACGGATCGAGGTGGTCTGGTCCACCCGGAAGCCGTCCACGTTGAACTCCATGGCCAGGGCAATCGCACTGCTGACGAACATGTTGCGGACAATTTCTTCCCAATAACGCGGCGCCCACCCGGACGAGAGGTTGTCGAGGTAACCGCCCTGGCTATACCCCCCATAATCGCTCGGGCTACCTTCATACCAGTAGTAGGAGTTCTTCTCATCGGAGTCAGTGTCATACATCCATTCGGCACGGTCGGCCTGATGGTTGTAATGGTTGTAAACGACATCCAGGATCACGGCCATGCCCCGCCTATGGCACTCGCGGATGAACCATTTGTACTGATCGCGTCCACCTCCGCTGTATTCGATCGCGAAGTAGTGCGAGGTCGCGTAGCCCCACCCGGACCCGCCTCCGCCGAATTCCGAAAGAGGCAACAGCTCGACCGCGTTGACGCCGAGATCCTCGAGGTAATCGAGAAATCTGAGGGCGTCTTCGAGCGTTCCCGGTTCGTTCGGTCCGCGGCCGAATCCCAATGCGCCCACATGCAATTCGTAGATCACCAGATCCCGGAGCTGCAGGTTCTCAAGTTCCGGTCGCGCCGGTTTCTCCGCGAAGAATTCTTCCTGTTTAGTCCATCGGGTTTCAGGCCAATCACTCTGTTGAAACTCGGTGGTCACGAGACTTGGATCCACCACCACGGAGCAGCTCACCGTCCCGTCGAGCTGCCGCGTCAGCCCTACGTAAGGGCCATTCGGTTTGTCTGCTCCGTATCCAATCTGGCAGCGTGAAAAAAGGTCGGTACGGTACATAACCTTGCCGTTGTCTTTCGTCACGCGGAACAGATACGGAGCGTGATCGAACTTCCGGAAATCGGCTAGGGCGGGATCGTCCGGACGCGTCGCCCAGACGCCGTCCGGGGCGCGCTGCATCCCGAAGGGCCCCCAATTTCGACACACGCCCGAATTCGATTGGTCCGTTACATAACCGCCGCAGATTGTGTTTCTGTTGGACGACTCGAGTGCCGGAGTTTTTTGAGGATCGACGAGAGACTGCGTGCCAGGATTTTGGCCTTGCTGCCACAAATTGGCCATGCAGACTTCGACTTTCGTGGCGTTGGGAGCCCAGACGGAAAAGCGAATGCCGGAATGATACTTCTGGGCGCCCAGGCGGCGCGAATGATTTAGGTAATAGACCTGTTCTTGAGGGTCGCCGGAATCGAACGTAAAGCATCGTCGACGACTGTCTGATGCGGGATCCTTTTCCTCGGTAGCGATAGCCCACAATCTCTTTCCTGCCGGCCCATCGAGTCTCACTCCCCAGTAAAAGATCCTCTGCGGGTCGTCGCTTTCAAGCCGTGCGGTGGTCATAAAGGCAGGACACCCGTCAGGACCATCGATCTCCTGCATGGCGACGTCGGACCACTCATCGGAGTACCTTCCGTCAGGACTCCAACTGCCGGAGAGAACCGGATTGTCAAAGAGCTTCTGAGCGATACCCGTGTAATAAGTGAATCGGAACGTTTTCCGCATGTCTCTAAATTGCTGCGCCCATGCGCTTGCGCAATTCCTCCACGATTGGGTGGTTCCGCCCGAGCTCCTGCTCCGCGATATCGACCGGCAATTTCCCGTCGTAGGCGACCAGATTGACGCGCGCTCCGGCGCGGATGAGCGCGTCCGCGCACTCGGGGTAACCGTGCCAGAGCGCGTCGTGTAGCGGCGTGTAGCCGTTCGAGGGCCCCTGATAGTCAAGCTTCACGCCGGCCGCGGCTGCCAATAGTTTCGTGATCTCTAGGTATCCGTGATAGGTCGCTTTGTGAAGCGGCACAGCGCCGAACACGGGCTCAATCGCGTTGACATTCGCGCCGCGGCGGATTAGCTCCGAGCAGATATCGGTGTGCCCATCGCGCGACGCTATCAGCAGGGGCGTATGGCCATCTTGAAACGTTCCAGTTGCTGGCCACTTCTGCTCGATGTCTTCGCCCGCGGCGATCGCCGCACGCACCGCCGGTAGATCGTTCTTCAGCACCGCGTCATTTAGGGTCTGCGAATTGTGCTGGCGCTCGATTTCCTTCCTGCGGTCGGCCATCATCGTTCCAATACGAAGCAGCGCGCCGTGCCCGGCGGCCCCCTGGTTGACCCGCAGTGCGTATCGGATGTGATCGTCGACCGTGAAGCCGTAATACGTGTCGATGTTGATGCGGGCGCCGTGATCGAGCAAGTAACGGACGATCTCGTCGGACTTGAACCAGATGGCCTCAACGAGCGGAGTATGCCCGGTCGTCGTGGTTTGTTGGTTCACGAACGCCTTGGCTTCGACGAGCGCCTTTACCGCTTCGAGGTGTCCTCCCTGGCAGGCCTTGTGTAAGGCCGTTGCGCCCGCCACATCGTCGACTGCATTCACTAACGCACCTGCCGAGTTCAGTGCCGAAAGCAGGTCCGTTGCGCCGATTCCAGCAGCAAACATCAGCGCCGTCAACGTGCTGTCCGGGTCGCGAGCATTCGGATTACCGCCGTCCGCGAGCAAGCGGCTCAGACCCGATCCATCGCGGTTTCGAACAGCCCTGATGAGGGCGGCATCGGATTCCTGGCTAAGCACGAGCGGTCCTCCACGGAGATCTTTCGTTCCTGGTCATGCGGTATCGGCACTCTTCGCACCACGCGGCGACTTCAAACGTTACGACGATCGATTTTTATTCGTGAGATCCTGAACATACTTTGCCAAATCGTTGGCGAATTCCTGGTAGTCACAAAGGGGCCAGACCACCTCGAACTCGATGTTTCCACGCATCGGCAAGCCAAACATCGAGTTGTGATCAAGTTCTTCGGCTGACTTGACGTCGACAACGGCGATCACGCGATGTTGGCTGGCCACCTTCCAGATGCCGACCACCATCTTTGAAGCGACCGTTTCGGCGGCGTGCCCCGTTTCTTGCGCTTCAAGCTTCATGAGATCGTCGAAGCTCAGGTCGCGAAAGTTCCACTTCATTTGCACGTAAAAAAGCACCTTTGCTCTCCTTCCTATTCGGCGCCCCGGGGCACTTCCCTGACCGAACGGTCGCAGTAGCCACGCCGGATGGACCCTTGCGTCGTGACCCTCCTGCCAAATTAGCGCTGCGTGTCGTTCACTCCTGCCCGCGCCCGGGCGACCCCGGCGATCGCTTTCGCAGCCAGCGGTTTGAGCGCCCTGACGATCGGTGAAGGATCGGTGTATGACTTCCAGCGAATGATCTTGCCGTCGCGAATCGTGAGCCATTGAATGAACTCAATTTCGAACTCGAGCCCGGTATCTTTGACCAGCGAAACCTCGTGAATCACGCCAGCTGCCTCTTCTCCCTCAACAACGAGTTTCATGAGCTCCTCTTTCCTCACTTGTACGAGGCTGCCGAAGATTTTGAACGTGTCCAGGACCGCATCGATACCTTTGTAGGTTCCGATCCATGGCATGAGATCGTTGTACTCAGGTTCAATCCGGTAATTGACCCACTCGATGTTCTGGTCGAGGCAAGACAGAGCTGTCTCGATTTGACCTGAGGTGAGAGCTCCGAACCACCGTTCGGCAATCTGCCGCGTACCGCTTTCATTCACAGTGTCAACCTCCAGGGGATATCCCTCTCAACGCTCTTGCGGCCCGATGATCCAATGCTCGCGAGCTGCCATCGTGAACAAGTATCGCTGTTGCACAAAGCAGTTTTGTCGATCCGTCACTGTTCCCAGGCACACCGAGCTTGTGAGCGCAGCCTGAAGGGCTGTGATGTTATCGAACCACCATTGCTCGACAGCATCAAAACGACTTTCTCCTACTTCGTAAGCGCCGTTGCGAACGTGGCACTGCAAACAACGTCGGAGACCCGGCAGAAGCTTGACACTCTCGGCATACGGACCAAGCGCGAATTCACGGAATAATCCTAGAGAGACGCCTTCGCTGCGTTTTAGCATTCGGTAGAACTTGACCCACGTGGGATTTGCCGTCAGGGCGGGGCCCTCGATGATCACGTGCTCTTCCGTGTCGAGGACCAGTGTCGCCCAAAAGGCCGCCCAACGAGGTTCATCCGCACGGGCTCCCTCGAGGAACTCTTTCGACTGCAAGGATGCGATTTGGTCTTCGGGGCGCAACCAGAGTTCAGCCACGCCGCCGAACAAAGGTTCCGAGGCTTCTTGCAAGCCAAGCTTGGGCAATTCGTAGTCCATACGCGTGCAAATCATGTAGCGCCTGATCTGAGAGATTTTGCTCGCATAGTTGATCGCATGCACATTCAACCAGTAAGCTTGAAAGTCCTTCTCCGTCATTCCCGGTTTGGGCTTCGCGAATATCAGCTGATGTATCATCGGCACTGTTCGTTAGGGCTCTTCGTTCTTACGGTCGTGCGTGCACGATTCTATGATGGAGCACTTCTTACAGATCCGCGCTCAACACCAAATCGATCAGGAACGGACGGTCGTTCTCGAGGGCGCGGTCGAGCGCCGGTGCGATGTCCACGACGCGCGCAACGCGGATCGCTTGAACGCCTTGTGCTTCTGCCATCTGATCAAAACGAAGAATGGGCGAATGGAGGTCGAACTCAACGGGGAACGACTGCTCCGTTGATTCGCCCAAATGACTCCAGTACTGGCGCAAATTGTATTTCAGGATTCGGTAGTTGCGATTGTTGCAGACAACGAACTTGGCGCCGATGTCGTGGCGTGCCGCCGTAGCGAGGGCCTGGATGGTGCTGATGCTGCCGCCGTCCCCGCTGAATCCAAACACCATCTTGTCTGGGTGAGCCAGTTTCAATCCAAGCGCACCCGGAAGCCCCGTCCCGAGCATGCCGGCGCGAGTCTGGAAGTAAGTCCCGGGAACGTCCTGCGCCACATACCGCCGCAAATCCGGAGAGTTCGTCAACGCCTCGTCGAAGATCACAGTTCCTTCTGGCAAACGTGCGGCGAGATCCCTTGCAAACCGCGCCATTCTGAGAGGTTCCACGTCCAGGACTCGCTGATCCCTCGCAATCTCGTTGTCGCGAATCGATTGTTTGCGCTGGCGTTCGCATTCGCTGCGGGATTTTGACTTGGCATGCTGTTCCGCAGTCATTACCCGTTCCAGAGCCTTTCCGAGCGCGCTGAGTGTCGATTTCGGATCCGCCAGGGCGCCAATCGCGATAGGGAAGTTCTTCGCGACCTCGTACGTGTTCAAATCAAAATGAAGCACCGATGCGCCCGGAGCAAATACGCCTTCGAGCGCTGGAAACACCTCAGGAAGAACGCTTGTTCCAGACACCAGAACTGCGTCTGCTCTCGATGTGATCGGCAGGCTGTCCTCCCCGAACATGTGGCCGAGATCTCCGCCGGACAGAGGGTGCGACGAAGGCATATTTACTTCTGAAGAGTTCGCGCCCCACACGACGGCGCCAAGCAATTCCGCAACCCGCACAAGATCCGGTTGCGCGTTCGACGCGGAGATGCCATCGCCAACGATAATGAGGGGACGCTCGGCCTGCGCCAGTAATCGAGCCGCCTCTTCAATCGTCTGGGCGTCCGGAGTGGCCTCCGTGCGGATTCGGACCGAGGGAACGATCGTTTCTGCGTTGTCCTCATCGAGCACATCCATGGGTAACACGAGTAGGACCGGCCCCATTGGCGCTGTGGCGGCTGCCTTGATAGCGCGGCGGAGCAAGCGGAGAACAGACCCACGATCCACTACGCGCCAGGCACACGGGCCGTTGTCGTCTGCCTTGACAAAGGGACGCGCCATCGTGACCAAGTCCGCCGCCATTTGTCCATCCAACGCCTCGTACCGGAGGCCGGCCTCCCCGACGAGCACCACAAGAGGCGTGTGTCCCCGACGGGCGTAATAGATCATCCCGAGGCCATTGGCGAGCCCTGCGTAGCTGTGCAGTTGCACGACGGCTGGTTTCCTCGTGCTGCGCGCATAGCTATCCGCCATCGCGACTGCCGGTCCCTCGTGGAGGGCGAGGTAGTACTGAAAGGTCTTGAACTCGTTGGCTCGCAGCGCATCCAGCAAATTCTGCTCAGACGAACCCGGGTTCCCGAACATGCAGGTAATGCCCTCGGCCAACAATTGCCTGAAGATGGCGAAGCGGCCAGCCTTCGACGCAGTCTCGATTCTCATAACGGCTCATCACCATCCGTAGCGCCGAAATCGCGGTTCGCCATCAACGACGTTCTTGAGCACCTTGAGCAGCATCTCACCGGTCAGGTAAGAATCCGGCGTCGATCGTCCCGTCACGAAGGGATAGTCGACGATCACCGAGGTCGGGTGCCCGACGTTCCCGTGGAAGCCGCCATCTGGGCCAGTGGCATCGCGAAGCATGTATTCAAGCGTGTAGAACGGAGGGCCTAGGTTCACCCAATCTCCGGATTGGCGGGTCAAAACCTTACCGGTTTCGGGATCTAACACGCCGGTCTGGTCTTTGTAATCGTATTCCTTGGCGTGCCCGGTCACATGCTTGCCCCAGATAATGCTTTTGGCATCGTCGAAATTACGGGCCTGAGCGAGGCACGCGACGCCATAACACTCTGCGGCGACCGGCATGTTCTTCTCTTTGAAACCAAGAATAAGATCATGCACCCGGTAATTATTCACCATGTCGATCATCGGACCACTGCCGCCCACCAGAAGCATCGCGTCATAGCGTCCAACGGCATCGGCCTGTGCGGCTTCTCGCAATCGGTAGTAGGCTTCCCATTTTCGCAACGGTGACGTGATCTTCCGTGAGATTCCTTGAGCGTCCGGATAAGTCAATTCCTCTTTTTCACTCCAGTACGGGCGTTCCGGAAACCAGGCCATGAGGCTCCGGGGATCGGAGAGTGTGGTATTGGTAAGATCGTTGAGCTTTTTGACCTTCTCGGCCATGACCTCCGACGTTACCGACTTTCCGAGCGGCGGATCTTCATAAAGTGGCTCCATGCTGGGCGGAAGTGCGACAGGGCGCCGCCCACGGGGGGTCGCAAACTCAATGGCGTACCCAGCATCGTTCAGGACTTCGAGCGGCCCGACAAGCTCCTCGCCCCAAAAGCCCCATTCAGAGAGAACGAATAAGATCCTCTTCTTCAGTGGCGTTTCGGGCATGTCGACTCCTTACAACGGCCGGGGTGCCAGGATTTGCCGGGCGATCGCTTGAATGAAGGGAACCACCTCGTGCTTGCTGTAGCCGGTCACAAGATCGTGGTCCACAACGACCCCCGGATTGAGTGTCACGAGCGCTCCACAGTTAAGGATGTCGGCAAGGACGACCGGATTGCAGACCACTTGGCGCCCCGCGAGTAATTTCGGATTGGGCGTGAGAATCCACAGTCCATGGCAAAGAGCCCCTTTGATCAAGTCGCGGTTGCTCATGGCGTCGGCGAACCAAGCCACGACGGGGGCCGATTGAGCAAAAGCAGACAGATTTCCTGACACGGGTGGATCGGGCGAGCGCAGCCGCACGCTCGTGTAATTTGCGGACATAATGACGGCCGCGTAATCACTGGGCTTGACGGTTGAGATGTCCCGCGAAACCTCGATGCTTTGCGCCGATTCCCAGGGCTGGCTATCCATCGGGTCCACATCGCTAAAAAACTTCGCGGATTTTGGTGTGTAATTGGGGTACCAGATGCGCGAGAGAAACTCGACTTCGGCGCCGAGGAGCGCGAACGCCGTCTGATAGGCGCTGATTTCTTCAGGTATGAACTTGTGTTCGACGAGCACGCCGATCTTGGCACCGGCGAGGGGGGCAGGGCCGCCTTTTGTGCCATCCATCGTCGCTCTCCGGCTCGCTAACCTAAGGGGCAACCCTTATATAGTTATTATCTCGACCTGTCAATGCAAAAAGGAATCCGACGACTGAGACCGTCAATTCGAATCAGCTCTGATCGGATTGCAGACCTATGGGAGTGGTGTGTGAAATTAGAGGAATTGCTGCTGGCGGTTGTTCTACGCAGACGAATTCAGCCTTCACTTGGACGCGCTTCCTTGGGTTCCGGAAGACCGACAAGTCGTCGAGGCCATCGTCCAAAGCGGCGTGCCTGTGCGGTTCCGCGACGCTCGCGGTCGCGATTACTGACAAGCGTCATCCGTAATATGGGCAAATCACCGCGGCGCTCTTCAGCAGCAATCAAGAGGATTCGCCGCGTGGTTCGAGGAATACGCGCGCAACTGGGCTTTTCCGCGCTTGCGGGATCTCGTGAAATCCAAGGTATACGCGAGCGTCGAGGACGTTCCGGCCTACGAATTCAAAACACCGCTGCAACAAGCCATTCAGATTCTGAAACGGCATCGTGACGTCATGTTTCGGCGGAGCCCGACGGTGGCGCCGATTTCAATGATCATCACCAAATGGCGGCGCACGCATGTGCCGGCGAGCCCAACCTGTGTGCGTCGCTGACGAATATCGTCGAGAAGATGCCTCAGTTTGTGAGAACGGAACGTCCGCGTGTTCCTAATCCTGCGAATCCGGCAGAAGATTATGCCGACAAGTGGGTCCTCGATTCAAAGCTCGAGCGCTGTTTCTGGCAGTGGCACACGCAGGTCCGAGCGGATCTCAAGCGACTTCCGACTTTCGTGGCGAGCGAGAAGTTGCCTCAAGACGTCGAGCGGACATTTGGGGTACTGCTTGGCGAAGAGGAATTGCGGCCGTTTGCTGCCGAGGTCCGGCGAGCGCCAGCGATTGTGCCCGCACCTGCCGTGGTGATACCGGCGTCGACACCGCGACCTTGGGGCCATGGCGATCGCAAACGGCTCTGACACACGCTCGCAGCTCTACGAACTCTTGCTGAGCCAACCGGTGTTGCGTATCCTGCCGGTCGGTTCGGACCTCGTTGTGGGTGGTGCTCTGTACGTGAACGCTCAAGTCCCGGGCAAGGCGGCAATCCGGGACGGGTATCAGATCGAGCTTCGTATCCCGCCGAATTTTCCACAAGAAATTCCATTGGTTTTCGAGACCGGTGGGCGCATTCCGCTCTCTTATCACCAGCTGCACGACGGACCGCTGTGCTTGGGGTCTGAAACGCGGCTGCGTCTGCCGCCCGTGCGGTAGCAGACGCCGCCTTGATCATTGTCACAATTGGCTGGTCAACGACTGCGTGACGATGTAGGACGGTATTGGCTCGGGATCCTTGAACAGCAACTGCTTCGAGGGCCCCCGGCAATCGAATGGCCCGCGCCCTTCCGATTGACACGCAGCACATAGTTTAAGATAGTTCTGTTACTTTCGGTGCTACGTAACTGATCGAGACCGATCGCCGACAACGCCATGCGCCCGCAAACAACGCGAACGATGGGAGGTTCAGCGGCCGTGCGCATGAGCGCCGACGAATTCCGCCGCATCTTCAGACGCGCACAGCGGCAAGATTCAGACGCCTTCGCGAGCCTGTATCTCGTACATTCGCAGTGGCTCATCGCCCTTGTACACTACGGCCTGGGCGCGGAGAATCGCGAAGACGCCGAGGATATAGCTCTGGCCGTATGGGAAAAAGCTTGGCGCCGGATCTCCAAGTTTCCGCGATATCTTCCCCAACAAGAAGAGTCATTTACGCTGTGGCTCCGCCATCTCGCGCGGAATACCGCCATTGCTTACAAAGCTCACAAAAGACGACAAGATGCGACTCAAGAATCTCCCCACTCATATTCTCACATATCGATAGCCTTCACACCTGAGGGCGGGTGGTATGCACAACGAGTGGAAATTCAACCGCTCGCTAACACACGCGCGAGCGGTCAGTTGCAATTCACGGCCTATCACCCGAAGGAAGTGCAGGCTAACAGCTGGGGCAGGTTGCTCTTTTATGTCCATCGGAGAAGTGCTCTCGAAGAAGTTCAAAGTGACTCAGAACGACGGCTCGGTTTTGCCGTTAGACCAGACTCGATCAGCCGCTATCGTCGACGGCGCTCGTTGGGTAATGGCGCAGAGATCACAGTCTTGCCCGAGATCACCGGCTTTCAATTCAACCCTCGCTCGGTCCATTTGGCATTTCTCGAAGATTGGCACTGTGCAGAGTTTCGTTTTCGGCCTCAAGCTTCGAGACGAGAGAATGGCAAATCCGATCAGTACACAGGTCAGATTTCAGTCTATGCGGGTCCGTTACTCATCGGTGAGATCGCGATCACTGTGTCGCTTGGCAAGCAGAAAAAGCGGCCGCCTTTTTCTCCGAGACCGCGCACGAGGGTAAGTCACTCTCCGTACGAAATCGTCTTTGCCTCGTACAGTCACAAAGACAGCCACATTGTTCGAGAGCTCGAAGGGGCCTACGTGGCGCTCGGTCTTCAATATAATCGTGACGTCAATATCTTGAAAAGCGGGCAACAATGGAATGCCGAAATTCTGAATCACATTGCCGCTGCTGATATTTTCCAGCTTTTCTGGTCGAGGAATTCATCTAAATCGACGAACGTCAAGAGAGAGTGGACTTACGCTTTAGATTTGAATCGGCTGAATTTTATTAGGCCGCTCTATTGGCAGTTACCAATGCCGGCGCCGCCCAAAGCGCTCCGGGATATAAATTTCTCGTATTTGGAACCGAGGAAATAGATATGACGGCGATCGCGTTTGATAAGAGGTCGGAGTCCGCTTGTGGGTCGGCGCGAGGGTGAAACGCGGCGCCGTAAGGGCGGTGAACTGTTGTCTTCGTCCGCGTGGTTAGGGACAGTTCATTCGGTGCTCTCGAAGCCCTGCTCGAGTTCACGATCCTCAAGTCGGTGCAATGGCAAAATGAAAATCCATCCTGCCAGCAGCCAGAACAGAGTGACTGGGGCGCAAAACCAGACGTCGACTACAAACCACAATGGGGCCACGGCCATTGTCCAGATGCCTAGAAATATGACACTAAGACGAAGCCGAGGATATTCTCCCAGCGACTTCGCTCTCGGCCCAGGACGCAATCTTCGATAAATACCGCGGGGGGAACGCACGAGCGCCCCCAGATTGCCACTTTGAAATAGACTTAATGTGACGTAATCGTTCAGTTCCTGGGGGATCGCTCTCACCATGAAAAGTACACGCAAGCCAATTCGTGTCCAGAAATCTAGGCGAGAGCGTGCGACGTCCAGTGAAAAAGCAGACCGCGTGGAGCTAAGAAATCCATAAATCAATTGCTCAATGCAATCTCGTATCCGTGCTCTGCTATCGAGAGGCAATTCGGCTAGCAAACGGATCCTTAGCCACTCGGGCATCCAACCATAGCGAAACCACGGCAATGAAACGATCGCTTTCAGCGTTTCGTTTCTTTCCTTCTTGTCCAAAAACTCCTCAGCCAGAAAAAGCGTAATTTCCCATTTCAACTGTGGGTAGCCGGCACACCCGGCAAGCAATATGAATCCCTCGCGCCCTAGGTATGCTCGCAGCTGAACAATCAGTTTAGCGAGGATTGCTGGCTCAGGAGGCTGTCGATCCGTCCATTTCCTCGGATCATTCAGCAGGAGGAGGGGATAAGGTGATCCGACATCCCTCGCTGAAACCTGGGACGGGTCGGCCGAACTAATTAGCATCAAGCCCTGCTTGGAAGCTGCGCAGACCTTGTAGCCCGATTCTGCCAGCGCCCGGACGCGTCGTTCTGGCAACGGATGTGGTACCAGGAAGCAGACGTCGTCCCAAATGAAGGCGTTACGTACAGAAGGACGCAAGATTCCCGACATCGGACTGAACAGTCCATCAGTGTCAGAAAATATGAGTGCGGAGTCTGAATAATGTTTGCTGAAAATATTTTGAAGGGTCAGCATGCCGCTTGGACGTGTAGGCCAACATTCGATGGGGAATCGTTCGAAGTAGAATCCATCGATATGAATGTCGTGTCGCTTAAGGACGTCGACAGTTTCGATGGCGAACCGTGCAAACTGGTCTTCGCCAGAAAGCCTGTCTATTAGTCCGACGTAACCAGGGCTATATCGGCGCTTGGAATAGACAGGAGTAAAATAGCCTCCTGCACGGGCAGTCTCCTCTACAGTTCGATCGCAGTCTAGCTCCGAAGAGGCTGCGTAGCGATGACGGCGCAAGTCGTGGGCGATCCTGCGGTATTCCGAATCTTCAAATACACCCGCGGACGGGAAGATTAAACGAATCGTTCGAAGCGAGGGTCTGTCGGCAGTCGCCCACCTCATGAAGCGAAATCTTATGAGCTCCCGACCGCACAGATATAGGCCCGTCGCGATCACCAGTGATCCGACAGTCCAAAGCAAGTAATTTATCGGCGAAGGACTTTCGGGATTGACGTTGCCAACAGTGGGTTCACGCTGCGCGGTTGCGCGGGGAGTCGGCGTGTGTGGGGGTGCGACGTGTCGAACCCCTATGTTGACTGCGACTATGACAAGAAGTAGCAAGATCGCAGCGAAGCCCGTCACAATTTTGACTTCGCGAGAAAGCGCCCTTCTCTTTCCCGGGTGGTTCGGGCGCTGAAGCGCGTGAGGTGAAGAAGGCACTTCTTCTGTAACGGGGTTTGCTGGAAGCGTTGACGAAAGGAAATGCTCTAAGAGATTTGGAAACGTCGCCTGCTGTTCGGGAGTGCGACAAAAGACCGGTCCCAAGCAGAAAGCTAACTGCTTTGAAGTTTCTGGAAGCTTACCAAACGATGCTAGGTGGACTAGCAGGCGTTCTGCAAGTATGCATTGGTCTACACCAACCACGAACTCTGACGCGCGAAGGACTTCGGCCAAATGTCCAACGTCGATGGCCAGACCTGGGCTGGTGGTCATTTTCTATTTCTGACCCAATCTTCCAGGAATTCAGAGGCCCGCCGGGTGTCATCGCTGCCTTTGATCAGACAGCATAAGCTTTCCTGTAATACGTCGGGCTGATATCTCAGATCTTTCGGCTGCGCACGTCGTGCAAGAAAGTCGAGCCAACCCAAGAGTTCGGCAGTCGCTGGCCGTTTAGTAAGGCGAACCGAATCGTTCCGCAGGCCGATAAAGAAATCCAAAGCTTGGTCCAGGGACTGGGTTTTCTCTCGGCCCGAAAAATCTAACCGTTCGAGAACTATCTCCCGGAGCCGCTCCAAACTAGGGAACGGAATGTCGTAATAAATACAGCGTCGCAGGAATGCGTCGGGAAGATGTTTTTCCGAATTACTGGTAAGGACAAGAATGGGCCGGTAGCGCTCGGAAGTCGTAATGTAAGCGTCAGAGAGTTCTGGGACTTTGAACCGCATATATTCAACCTCAGTCAAGATATCGTTAGGAAAGTCTCTGGGCGCTTTATCGATCTCGTCAACTAGTACGACGGATCGCCTGGGTCCGTCGTGTTCGAAGTCCTGTGAAATAAAGCCTTGTATTGATGACCTCGGGTTTGCAACAAGAATAGCCTTACCCAAGGCCTGGTAAGTTAGAAAATCCAGGACTCCGTCCTTGGCGGGCCCCGCTCGAAAGCGGCCCAGTGTGTCGATCGTGTAAAATAGGTCTTTGGCAGTGCTTGTCGTTTTGGCCTCAAAGACGAAGGGTTTGCCCAGGTCGAGATTCCAGCTGAGGTGATAGGCGAGTCCCGTCTTACCCGTGCCGGGCTCACCCGTGAGCAGAAGTGGTTGACCAAGAAGCAGTGCCACGTTCACGGCATTAGCCAATCCAGCGTCAGGTATGTACCCTTGGGGAGATGCGTGCAGAGTGCTCGTACCGATTGGAAGTGGTACCGATGATTGGGACTGTCCGGTCGGCCGGGGATAGATTGGAAAAGTCATAGTTCACATCCTAGTTGCGTATCGCTCCAGGACAGGTCGAAGCTTCGCATCGAGCATTTGCATCGGAATTCTTTCGGTGCTGCCGAAAATCTCATTCAGATCCTCGCTCCATTCGGCGATATGTCGATCAATTCGACAAAATTCCCTCACCGACGCCATATCTGCGAGTTGTTGTACGTCTTCGCGAGCAATTGGGGAAAGCTCGGTCAGCACGACACCCGGACAAGTCGGGTCGAATTCCAATCTCGTAAGCAGCTTCCTGATTTGTTCGACTTGTTCAGGAAACATCCATTCTTGCTGCTGATTCTTGCTTTGATACTTGATCAAAAGAATGACGATTAAGACGGCGCCAATCGGAAATTCACCGAGGCTTTTCCAAAACTCTAGAAAACGCTCGAGTATGCGGTCACCTGAGGAAAGCCAGTCCTCGCTCAAGATTTCTGTGTAAGCCAAGACGTGGGACCGGAATTCACACAATTTGGATTTTATGTCGGTCATGCCGCAATTCAAGTTCGCCGCGACTTGTGATTCAAAGAACTGCCGTAACTGGACCAATGGAATGCCACTTGGCCACCGTATCGGCATTACGTGATGCAGCTCGTCGTCGGGCGGCAAAGCAAGAATTCGAGGGAGGGTAAACGATCGGAGCCTCAGAAGATAGCCATCGAGTCGCTCTCGGTCGTCGCCGTGAACCACACAGATGAAAGGCCGACTGGGGGATTTCAAGCGCGACGTAATGAACGCTGCCTCCAGCTCCATCTCTTGACGGCTCCGATTGCACAGGAATGTAAGGCCGGAGGGAATCATCGGCGTTTCCCTTGGGCTCCGCTGACGATCCACAAGAATTTCGGATATAACTGAACGGATCCCGTCGACAACTTCTATGATCCTTCGTTCATTGATTCGTAGTCCCGACTGAATCGGAGTACCGTCCCGGGGAAGTGAGGCGAGATGTGCTATGGGACTGTTGCGAAAATCACAGGGCCTTAGCAGAATCGGAACAATTCGCGTCTGCCCCAATTCGGCGCGTACTAATGCCTTTTCGAGTTCTATTTCTATGCAGTAGCGAGATGCGAAAAAACTAGACGATATTAGTAATAGGACAATATCAGCAGATTTCAATGCGCTTTCGATTTCCTTTGACCAATCCGTGCCTGGCGAAATCATCGCGTCTTGCCAAAACGCGATGTTCATCGATCTCTTTAAGACAGAAAAGTGTTCATCCAGTTTCTTAAGAAATCTTCTGTCCTTCTGAGAATATGAGCAGAATACTCTGATCTGTTTGGGAGATGCCATCGCCATAGTCTCTGTCGCGAATTGACGTACTGAGCTCGCACGCGTGTTGAGTAAATGTCGAATAGAATAGGGCCGCGACCGGTCAGTTGGCAAGAGGTGCTCCGGCGTGGTTTCCGAGAGCGGTGCCCTTTTCATCGTTGATCCAAAGGCATTCTAGGTTGAGCCAGCAGCGATCGTGCCGCGGGGGTGTACACATCAAATATGAATCCGAGCATGCCGCAGAGCTTAATGAGTTGATTAGCTCAGAATTGTAAGGCTCCCCGCTAAAACTGGACACCTTAGTTAGGTAAGATCAGGGCCTCCACACAGGAGGCAACATGGGCAGGAAACCACGCGTAGATCGATCCCCGGAAGAGAAGTGGCAGATCGTGCAGGAAGGTATCAAGAGCGGGAACGTCTCGGAGACGTGTCGGCGTCACGGGATCGCTCCGAATCTGTTCTATCGCTGGAGGGATGAAGCGGAGCAGGGAGCAAAGGCAGCGCTTGGGGGGAGAAGCGCTGCCGCGGCCGAAACGGAGAAGGACCATCGCATCCGGCAGTTGGAGAGGACGCTGGGGCGAAAGTCGCTGGAGATCGAAATCCTAAAAAACGTCGTGGGGGAGTGAGCTGCGGTGCGGTTCACTCCCAGGCGCGGGAGATGGTAACGCAGGGCTACACGGCCACTTTGGTAGCGGCGACTCTGGCCATCAGCCGATCGAGTCTCTACTATCGAAAGAAGCCGCGAGGCAGCCGGGCTGATCGGACCTACGACGAACAGATCGTCGTGGCGTGCGGGGAAAAACCCGCGTATGGATATCGCCGCGTGACTTGGTGGCTGCGAAGAAAAGAAAATCTCCCGGTGAATCGCAAACGTGTCCTGCGGGTGATGCGAGAACGTGGGTTGCTGGTGCGCTCCCGTCGTCTGCGGGCTCGCAGGAAGAAAGAGTGGGGCCGCGTGGAAGCAGCCGAGCCGAATCAGATCTGGCAGTCGGACATGACCAAGATCTGGGCAGGGCCGGCAGTGGGCTGGTCGTATCTGGTGTGCGTGATCGACTGCTGCACGCGGGAGATCGTGGGTTGGAATCTCTCGCACCGTTGCCGAACGGAAGATGCACTGGCTGCGGTAGAGCAAGCCCTCCTGGCACGGCTGCCCGAGGGCAGCCGTGAAGCGAACGTGACGCTGACCACCGACAATGGTACGCAGTTCACTTCTTCGCGCTTCCTGGAGACGCTGGGGAGGCTCGGGATCACCCATCGGCGAACTGCCTATCATCACCCGGAAGGCAATAGCTACATCGAACGGTTCCACCGCAGCTTGAAAGAAGAAGAAATCTGGACAGCGGAGTATCGGAGCTTGGAAGAAGCGCGAACATCGATCGCTCGTTGGATCGAGGAATACAATCACGACCGGCCTCACCGCGGAATCCAAAATCGCACTCCGCACGAGGCCTTCTTGGCTTTTGCAACTGACCTAAACTCGGAGGCCCTGACCGTCTAAATTAGCGGGGAGCCTTACAGTCGGCGATTGTGCCTCGGCTCGCTTTGCGCAGAAGCCCGAAAGAACAACTATGCCGACGATAAGCGCGTTCAAGAATGCGCGAGACATATGACTGCCTCCCGAACTTGATCCTGGATCCGCCCGCCCGCATGTGTTCGCATTTAGTTGGTATAGGAGACCGTGACGGCGTCAACGCCATTTGCGCGAGAAGAAGTCAGCCCTCGGCCGCCGCTGTCGTAGGTGTGGGATTCCAAGATGACCCCTTGAGAGTCCGTCACCGCAGTGATTAGAGATTGCGTGTTGTACTGGAAATTGAGAGTCGAGCCGTCCGGCTCGACGACCTGGATGAGTCGTCCCTGATTGTCGTAGGAGTAGGAAGTGGAGCTCCCGACGCTCGCAGTCACTCCAGTAACTAACCCAGGGAAGGATGGATTTCCATAGGTGAAGGAGAGCGTGCGAGAGGCTGGATCAGTGACCGTTGTCAGAAAACCCACAGCGTTGTACGAAAGCTGTGTCGTATTCCCGTTTCTATCGATGATGGCCACCAGGTTCCCGCTCGTGTTATCAAAAAGGCGTTGTTCGCCGTTCAGAAACGTAAGCGTCCAATCCGTCGTGCCTTGGGTCAGCGTTGCGATTACATTCTCGGGGGCCGCCAAAGTATAGGTCACCGCCCCGCCGTTTGAGTTGCTGTAACCGAACGACCAGAAGCTCCCGTCCGCGCGGGCATACTTGACATAGTTGTCGCTGCCGACAAACACGCGCTCTTCGAAAGTCGACCGCCAATTCGGGCCAAACAAGCCCGTTTGGAAGGCTGTCTGAGTGGAAGGCCATACGCTATTCCATGTCCTCGTGAGAGTTAGTCCTCCCGCTATACCGGGGATTCTCAGATCGTTTTCTTCTATATAGGTGTCTCCCGTCAGCAGAGAAATCGGGCTCCCGCAAGAGGGGCAATGTGGCTGTGTCTCTTGCGCGCCATCTGGGGGGGCACTGAGCCGAATACATATCGCACGTTACGATGTCGAGGAACTCTATTGGTAAGCAATTAAACGCCGAGGCGGGTACCTCGTTATATAAGAAGCCCTGGAAAGCGGGGCATGCCCAAGATTGGGCTCGAGCGACCGAGCACGAAATACCGACAAGGATCAGAGCCATAAGAACCTGCGAACCCTTAGATTTGATCACGGGCACCTCCTGCCATTTGCCAGCTTTCCGTATTAAGCTGCCGAACCCACACATGCTAGCCGGCAGTCAATCGTGAAGTCGGAACCGCCGTTGTTCGCCCTCCCCAGGAGACTATCCACCTGAACGCCGGTATGAACCAGGGCCCAAGAAGACTCCCAGCATTGCGGTTATCGTCTTAGGTTGTAGTTGATGAACGAGTTTCCGGTTATTTGATTCGGAACTCCCGGGCAATCTACCTGCGTTGCGTGAACACGCCGTTGCTCACAATCCATAGCAGAATCGTAATCCGTAAACCGATTGCAAAGTGCCCAGTTCGTTCTGCCGCCTTTACGCAACACTCGCGGGTCGGATGTCGTGTCCGAGCAACTATTGCGGACGGGAATAAGTGGTCGCGAAGCTCGACGAGCGGAACGGAGCAATTCCGCGTGGAAGCACTCAAAGTCAGGGGAAACGTCTCCGCTGCTTCCGGTGCATGCAGATCGACGCACGGGGATGGCCGCTCAGCGGCGAGTACAGTCTTTCGGGCCAATTCCGGACGGTGGGTCTCGGGCCTATAAAATTGCCCGTCCGACTCCTGGTTTGAAACCAGAGGACTCAGAACTTAGGCGATTGACTTATGGCCTCTGTTAGAAATTCGGGCGAGCCCGCGTAGATGAATTCGAGGTTGTGAGAACCTCACATTTCTACTCAAACAGCTTCAACCTAAACAACTCCCCTCTGCCTTGTTGTTGCGCTCGCAGGGCTGGCAAGCAGCTAATAGCCGATAGGCGGTATTGATGGTTCCGGGGATCGATCTACGCGTGGTTTCCTGCCCATGTTGCCTCCTGTGTGGAGGCCCTGATCTTACCTAACTAAGGTGTCCAGTTTTAGCGGGGAGCCTTACATCTGGCATCTCTGAAGAGCATCGCCTTAACAAAAATCATGTGATTGCGTGCGCGCTGCGGTAATCGCAATGGGCATCACCCGCGCAGCCTTGATGGAAATCACATTGTCCTGATTCTGCAGGACTCCCTCCACTCCCAGGAACTTCTCACGATTAATGATCATTCGATTCTGTTCATACAGGTCCGGGCGAACGATCACGTTGGCGATGCCCGTTTCATCTTCCAAACTGAGGAACACAAATCCTTTCGCCGTTCCCGGCCTCTGCCGGGCAATCACGCAGCCAGCGACCCGCGTGTACTCACCATCGCGGATTCGTGCCAGGTCACACGCTCGCTTCACGTTCATCGCATTGAGCCGTGCGCGGCAATAACTCATCGGGTGAGGCCCCGCCGTCATGCCCGAACCTTGGAAATCGGCAACTAATCTCTCTTCATCATTCATCTTTCGCAGGGGAGAGGTTTCAGCCAGTTCTGGAACGG
>Ga0335074_10000325_pt1 | contig 71069 bp, 64 predicted proteins | sample Lox_Sample_23_FD_206715 | JGI IMG/M metagenome (GOLD analysis project Ga0335074, IMG submission 206715) | Soil microbial communities from Loxahatchee National Wildlife Refuge, Florida, United States - Lox_Sample_2.3 | ecosystem: Environmental > Terrestrial > Soil > Wetlands | place: USA...
CGTGATCGCGGCGAGCACCACGTCGTTGATCGTGCCGCCGCGGGCCGCGCGGATCTGCTTGAGCTCGGCCAGGCTCGCCGTGGTCCAGGTCCACCGGCGCCGCGGCCCGATCGGGCCGTTGAGGAAGCCCGCGGACGGTTCGGCCAGCCGTCGGGCGCTGGCGTTCAGCCCGCGGCCGTAGTCCGCGATGTCATCCGGCTTAGCCTGCCGGATCAGGCCCGGTGCCGAGGCCAGCTGGCGCAGCGGCCTGACGACGGCCTCGCGCACGTCGTCGGCCGCCAGCCGGGCGAGCGCGGGCCGCGGCGCCGGGAGCCAGGCGGTCGGCTCCGGCAGGCGCTGCTCCGGGTCGCTGTCGAAGACCAGCGCCATCAGGTCGTTGCCGCTGATGCCGTCCGCCATGCAGTGGTGGATCTTGGACACGATGGCCCAGCGCCCGCCTTCCAGCCCGTCCAGGAGCCATTCCTCCCACAGCGGCCGGCTCCGGTCCAGCCGGCGGGCGAAGAGCCTCGCGGCGACGGCGCGGAGCTGCTCGGGTCCGCCCGGGGCGGGCACGGCGGCCTGCCGGACGTGGTGCCTGATGCTGAACTCCGCATCGTCGGCCCACACCGGGCGAAGGACCTGGAACGGCGTGGTGCGGACCACCTGGCGGTACCTGGGTACCCGTGGCAGCTTCGCCTCGAACAGCCGCATGAGCTCCTGGCGCGCGGGGGCCGGCCCGTCGAGGACCGCGACTGACCCGATGTGCATGGGCACGTTGTCGTGCTCGGCGTAGAAGAATTCCGCGTCGAGGGTGCTCATCCGGTCCAGCGCCCGCGGCGATCCGGTCATGGCCGCGCTCCGGAGCGGCGGGCCAGCTCGTCCTTCAGGACCTTGCCGAGGGTGTTCTTCGGCAGCTCGGAGCGAAACTGGAAGACCCGGGGGCACTTGTAGGCGGCCATCCGCTCCCGGCAGTACGCGGCGAGCTCGCGCTCGGGCAGGTCCATCGACGGCCGCAAGATGACCACCGCCATGACCTCCTCGCCGAGCCGCTCGTCGGGGATCCCGACCACGGCGGCCTCGGCGATCGCCGGGTGCGCGTGCAGCACGTTCTCGATCTCGCTCGGGTAGACGTTGTACCCGCCGCGGATGATGAGCTCCTTCTTGCGGCTGACGATGAACAAGAACCCGTCCTTGTCGAAATAGCCCAGGTCGCCGGTGTGCAGCCAGTCGCCGGTGAAGGCCTCAGCGGTCGCCCCTGGATTGTGCCAATACCCCTTCATCACGTGCATGCCGCGGGTGACGACCTCGCCCACGTTCTCCGGGCCGGGGGGCAGCGGCCGGCCGGCGGAGTCCCACACCTGCGTCTGCGTCCCCCAGATCGGCTTGCCGACGCTGTACACGCGGCGCTCGTCCACGCTGACGTTGAACGTTGTCGTCGACGCCGTCTCGGTCAGGCCGTAACCTTCCAGGATCACCACGCCGAACCGCTCCTCGAACGCGTCCAGCACGGGCGCGGGGATGGACGCACCGCCCGAGATGGCGATCCGCAGGCAGGACAGGTCGTAGGCGTACAGGTCCGGGTAGGACAGCAGGTCGGCGAACATGGTGGGCACACCCTCGAAGATGGTGACCCGGTCCCGCCCGATCGCGGTCAGCACCGCGGCGGGCGTGAACCGGGGGACCAGCGACATCGTGCAGCCGAACCGCACGCAGACGTCCAGGATGCTGGACAGGCCGAACACGTGGAACAGCGGCAGGACCGTGATCACGATGTCGTCGGACCGGACGTCGAACAGGCGGCCCGGGATGTCGGCGTTCATGTACAGCTGCAGGTGGGTGAGCTCGGCGCCCTTCGGCCGCCCGGTCGTCCCTGAGGTGTAGACGATGACGGCCGTATCAGCCGGCTGCCGGGTGACCATCTCACAGGGCGGGGCCTCCCCGTCCAGCAGCCGCTCGAACGGCAGCGCACCCGGCGAGCCGCCGGCGTGGCCGACCACGTATACGGTGCCGACTCCGGCGGCCTCGGCGCCCTTGGCCGCTTCGCCCAGCACCCCCTCCCAGGTGATCAGGGCGCGCGCCCCGCTGTCGCCGAGGTGGAAGGCCACCTCAGGCGCCCGGAGCAGGACGTTGAGCGGTACGACGACGCCGCCTGCCTTGAGGATCCCGAAGTAGGAGATCAGGAACTGCGGCATGTTCGGCAGTTGCAGCGCGACCCGGTCACCGGGCTCGATCCCGGCGGCCGCCAGCGCTGCCGCGACCCGATCGGACGCCCGGTCAAGCTCGCCGTATGTCAGCCGGCCGCCGTCGAACACCGCCACCGGATGCTCGGGCGAAGACTTCGCGGTTTCGGTCAGGATGACAGCGAGGTTGAAGCTCATGGCCCCTCCTGTGTCCGGTGCTGGCGGCGGGCCATTCCTGCTGGCAGGCCATCGGCTTCCACCCTCGACCTCAGGCCCGTGGCCGGCTACGGGCGTTCAGCCCGGGCCGGGAGGACCTTGGGCCCGGGGCCGCGGTCACAACCGGCGCAGCGTCCATCTGGCGGCCAGTCCACTGGCCGCCCTCGGGGACTTTAGTCCCGGCTCCAGGGGGCCACCCGGCCCTGGGCTGCAGTCCCGACGAGCTGGTCAGCTAGGTAAGGCCGCGACCTCGCGGAAGTGAAGCCTGCGACGACGACCCAGGGGAAGCCGATGAGCGTGCTCGACCTATCCCGGTGGCAATTCGGTATCACCACCGTTTACCACTTCATCTTCGTCCCGCTGACGATCGGCCTGTCGCTGGTGGTCGCCTGCATGCAGACCGCCTGGATGATCAAGAAGGACCCGGTCTACCTGAGGATGACGAAGTTCTTCGGGAAGATCTTCCTGATCAACTTCGCGGTCGGCGTGGTCACCGGGATCGTGCAGGAATTCCAGTTCGGCATGAACTGGTCGGCTTACTCGGAGTTCGTCGGCAACGTGTTCGGCGCCCCGCTGGCCATGGAGGCGCTGCTGGCCTTCTTCATGGAGTCGACCTTCATCGGCCTGTGGATCTTCGGCTGGAACCGGCTCTCGCCCCGGGTGCACCTGGCCACGATCTGGCTGGCCGCCATCGGCACCAGCATGTCGGCCTACTTCATCCTGGCCGCCAACTCCTGGATGCAGCACCCGGTCGGCTACAAGGTCCTGCCCGGTACCCACAAGGTGGTGCTGACCAGCATCTGGGCGCTGCTGACCAACTCCACCGCGCTGGGCGCCTGGCCGCACGTGTTCTTCGCCTCGCTCGTGGTCACCGGCGTGGTGCTGGTCGCGGTCAGCGCCTGGCACGTGGCCCGCCACAACCAGCTGGAGGTGTTCCGCCGGGCCATGCGGGTCGGCCTGGCGCTGACGCTCGCCGCCGGGATCGTGACCGCGGTCACCGGCGACATCCAGGCCCGGCTGATGGACTCCCAGCAGCCGATGAAGATGGCGGCCGCCGAGGCGCTCTACAACACCTCGGACGCGGCGTCGTTCTCGCTGTTCACCATCGGCTCGCTGAACGGCAGCAAGGAGCTGTGGAGCATCCGCGTGCCCGACCTGCTCTCGCTGATCGCCACCCTGAACCCGCACGGCACGGTCCAGGGCATCGACAACGTCGAGCGGGCCTACGCCAAGAAGTACGGCCCTGGGCAGTACAAGCCGATCATCCCGGTGACCTACTGGTCGTTCCGCCTCATGGTCGGCTTCGGCATGCTGGCCGCGCTGCTGGCCGCGATCGGGCTGTGGCTGACGCGCCGCCGCCGGATCCCGCGCAGCCGCTGGTTCTACCGGGTCGCGCTGTGGGGCCTGGTCCTGCCTTACCTGGCCACCACGACGGGCTGGATCTTCACCGAGATGGGCCGCCAGCCGTGGACGGTGTTCGGCCTGCTGACCACGGCCCAGAGCGTCTCGCCGGGCGTGACCGCCTCCTCGGTGATCATCTCGCTGACCGTGTACACCCTCCTGTATGCCGGGCTCGCCGCGATCGCGGGCTGGCTGACGGTCAGGTACGTCAAGGAGGGCGCCCCGGAGGAGGCCGAACGGCCCGCCACCGAAGAGCCGCTACCCGTCTTCCAGTACTGACGTAAGGAACTGTCATGAACCTCGCGACCTTCTGGTTCATCCTGATCGCCGTCCTCTGGTCCGGGTACTTCGTGCTCGAGGGATTCGACTTCGGCGTCGGCATCCTGCTGCCGTTCCTCGGCCGGGACGACACCGAGCGCCGGGTCCTGGTCAACACGATCGGCCCGGTCTGGGACGGTAACGAGGTCTGGCTGCTGACCGCCGGGGGCGCGACGTTCGCCGCCTTCCCGCTCTGGTACGCGTCCATGTTCAGCGGCTTCTACCTGGCCCTGCTGCTCATCCTGGTCGCGCTGATCGTGCGCGGCGTCTGCTTCGAGTTCCGCAGCAAGGTGGACAACCCCCGCTGGCGGGCGAGCTGGGACCGGGCCATCTTCGCCGGGTCGGCGCTGCCCGCGCTGCTGTGGGGAGTGGCGTTCGCCAACATCGTCCGCGGTGTCCCGCTCAACGCGCAGCACGTCTACACCGGCAACCTGCTGACCCTGCTCAACTGGTACGGCCTGCTCGGCGGCCTGGTCACGCTCGGCCTGTTCACGCTGCACGGCGCGATCTTCCTCGGCCTGCGGACCACCGGCGAGCTCCGGCAGCGGGCCCGGCACGCAGCCGTCGCGGTCGCGCTGGCCGCCGTCCCGCTCGCCGCGATCTTCCTGGCCGTCACCCAGTTCAGCCACGGCAAGCCGGCCACCGACGTCACCGCTGCCGTGGCCGCCGTCGCGCTGATCGGCGGCGCGGCCGCCGCGATCCGCGGCCGCGAGGGCTGGGCGTTCGCCGGCACCGCGCTCACCCTCGTGCTCGCCGTCGCCACCCTGTTCGGCGACCTATGGCCGAACGTCTTCCCGTCGAGCACCTCCGCCGCGTTCAGCCTGACCGTCAACAACGCCTCGTCGGCGCACTACACGCTCGTCGTGATGAGCTGGGTCGCGATCATCTTTACCCCGGTCGTGCTGGCCTACCAGGGCTGGACCTACTGGGTGTTCCGCAAGCGGCTCACCAGCTCGGACATCGTGCCGACGGGCCACACCCCGCCGCCGGTTACCGGACCTGAGGCCACCGAGCCCGTCGGCGGGCGGTCGTGAAGCCGCTCGATCCGCGGCTGCTCCGCTACTGCGCCGCGGCCCGCGGCTACCTCGCGGTCACGGTCGGGCTCGGCCTGGCCGTCACCGCCCTGATCCTCGTCCAGGCCAGCCTGCTGGCCCGCATCCTGGCCGGCGCGGCGACCGGAACCGGCATCGCCGTGCTGGCCGGCTCGCTCGGCGCGCTCCTCGCCGTCCTGCTGGCCCGCGCCGCGGCCAGCTACGGCGGGGAGACCGCCGCGCTGCGCGCCGCGGCCGCGGTGAAGTCCCAGCTGCGCCGGCGGCTCACCGACCACGTGCTGCGCCTGGGACCCGCGGCCCGGCACCGACCCCAGATGTCCGGTGAGGTCACCACGCTGGCCACCCGGGGCCTGGACGGGCTGGACGCCTACTTCGCCCGCTACCTGCCCCAGCTCGTGCTGGCGTGCCTCGTGCCGTTCGCGGTACTGGTCCGCGTCGGCGTGGCCGACTGGATCTCCGGCCTGGTCATCGGGCTCACCCTGCCGGTGATCCCGGTCTTCGCCGTCCTGGTCGGCCTGCACACCAGGGCGACCACCCAGCGCCAGTGGCGGCTGCTGGCCCGCCTCGGCGGCCACTTCCTCGACGTGGTCGAGGGCCTGCCCACGCTGAAGCTGTTCGGCCGGGGCAAGCCGCAGGCCGAGGTGATCGGCAAGGTCACGCAGGAGTACCGGGCCGCCACCATGTCCTCGCTGCGCGTCGCGTTCCTGTCCGGCTTCGTGCTTGAACTGGCGGCCGCGCTGGCCACCGCGCTGGTCGCCGTCGAGGTCGGGCTGCGCCTGCTGGCCGGGCACATGAGCTACCAGACCGCGCTGCTCGTCCTGCTGCTCACGCCCGAGGCCTACCTGCCGCTGCGCGCGGTCGGCGCCCAGTTCCACGCCAGCACCGAAGGCGCCGCCGCGGCCAGGGACGTCTTCGAGATCCTCGACACCCCGGCGCCGGCGGCAGGCGAACCCCACCCGGGATCCCGCCGCCCGGTGGACCTGCGCACGGACACCATCCGGCTGAGCGGGGTCACGCTGACCTATCCGGAACGTCACCGCGATGCGCTGTCCGCCGTGAGCCTGAGCATCCGCCCGGGAGACCACATCACGCTGGCCGGGCCCAGCGGGGCAGGCAAGAGCTCGCTGCTCGCGCTGCTGCTGCGGTTCGCCCAGCCGACCAGCGGACGCATCGAGGTAGGCGGCGCCGACCTGGCGTCGGTCCCGCTCGAGGACTGGCGCCGCCAGATCGCCTGGGTCCCGCAGCACCCGTACCTGTTCGCCGCATCGGTGGCCGACAACATCGCGCTCGGCCAGCCGTCAGCCAGCCTCACGGCCATCAGGAAGGCGGCCCGCGCGGCCGGAGCCGGGGAGTTCATCGACGACCTGCCCCAGGGCTACGCCACGATGGTCGGTGACCGCGGGCTGCGGCTGTCCTCCGGGCAGCGCCAGCAGATCGCGCTGGCCCGCGCCTTCCTGCGCGACGCCCCGCTGCTCCTGCTTGACGAGCCCACCGCCCACCTGGACGCGGTCAGCGCGGCCCGGCTGGAGGCCGCGCTCGGGACCCTGCGGGCCGGCCGCACCGTGATCCAGGTCAGCCACTCGCTGAGCGCCGGCCGCGGCCCCGGCCGGGTGCTCACCCTCGACCAGGGCAAGCTCACGCAGCCGGTGGCCCTGATGCCGGCCCGGCCCGCGCCCGCCCTGCTTGCGGTGCCATCGTGACCGCGATCACCCCGCTCCGGGCCGCGAGCGCGGCAGCGCCGGCCGCGAGCGCGACAGCAGGCCCGCTGCTGCGGCTGCTCCGCCTCGCCCGGCCCATGCGCAGCCAGCTTCTGCTGGCCGTGCTGGCCGGCGCCGCCGGCTGCGGCTGCGGCGTGGCGCTGCTCGCCGTCTCCGGCTTCCTCCTGGCCCGCGCCTCGCAGCACCCGAACATCGTGGCCATCTCCGTCGCGGTGGTCATGGTCCGCGCGCTGTCCATCGGCCGCGGCCTGCTGCGTTACCTGGAGCGCCTGTTCTCGCACGACGTCGCGTTCCGCGTCCTGGCCGACGTGCGGGTGGCGATCTACCGGCGACTGGAGCGCCTCGCCCCCGCGGGCCTGGCCGCGTTCCGGTCCGGTGACATGCTTACCAGGCTGATCAGCGACGTCGACGCGACCCAGGACCTGTTCATCCGGGGCATCGCCCCGCCGCTCACCGCGGCGCTGGTCGGGGCCGGCGCGACCGCCGCGGTCCTGCTCATCCTGGCCCCGGCCGCGGGCGTGCTGGCGGCCGGCCTGCTCGCCGCCGGGATCATCGTGCCCCTGGTCACCGCCGCGTCGGCCCGCCGGGCCGCCCGGCTCGCCGCCCCCGCCCGCGGCGAACTCGGTGCCGCCGTCGCCGACCTGCTGGGCGGCGCCGCCGAACTGCACGCGTTCGGCGCGGTGGACGCGGCTCAGGCCCGGACCCGATCCGCGGACGCCGAACTGACCAGGCTCGCCCGGCGGTCGGCGTCAGCGTCCGGCCTCGGCACCGGCCTCGGCGCCGCCGCGGGCGGCCTGACCCTGTGGGGCGTGCTGATCCTCGGCGTGGCGGTCACCGGGTCAGGATCCCTGGGCCGGGTGCCGCTGGCCGTGCTCACGCTGACCGCGCTGGCCGCCTTCGAGGCGGTCACCGCCCTGCCCGCGGCCGCGCTCCAGCTCGGAGCGGCCCGAGCGGCGGCCGGGAGGATCGCGGGCGTGCTGGACGCGCCGGACCCGGTCCGCTACCCGGACCATCCGTTTGCGCCGCCGTCCCGGCCGGTGACGGTCTCCATCCGGGGCGGCACGGTCCGGTACTCAGCCGACGCGCCACCGGCCGTTCGGGATATTGATCTTGACCTCACGCCAGGACGGCGGGTCGCGCTCGTCGGGGCCACCGGCGCGGGGAAGTCCACGGTGGCCGCGGTCCTGTTCCGGTTCGCCGACCTCAGCTCGGGTACCGCGCTGCTGAACGGACGCGACCTGGCCGGCTATGACCCTGACGACGTCCGCGCGGTGATCAGCGGCTGCGCCCAGGACCCGCACATCTTCGACACGACGATCGGGGACAACCTGCGCCTGGCCCGGCCGCAGGCCAGCCAGGCCGAGCTCGCGGCGGCCGCCGACCGGGCCCGGCTGCTGGACTGGATCACGGCCCAGCCGCTCGGCTGGGACACCCCGGTGGGCACGCACGGCGCCGCCCTGTCCGGTGGGCAGCGGCAGCGGCTCGCCCTGGCCCGGGCGCTGCTGGCCGACCCGGCCGTGCTCGTCCTGGACGAGCCGGCCGCCCACCTCGATCCGGGCAACCGCCGCGCGCTGACCGCGGACCTGCTGGCCGCGACGGCCGGCCGGACGACCCTGCTGATCACGCACGACCTGGACGGCCTGGACCAGGTGGACGAGATCGTGGTCCTTGATCACGGACGGGTGGCCGAACGCGGCACGCACGCCGAACTCGTCCGGTCCGGCGGCGCCTACCAGCGGCTATGGGATGCCTTCCGATGACTCAGGTCCGGTCCTCCGGCGGGACGATCAGCACCGGGCAGTGCGCGTGCCGGGCGACCTGGTCCGCGGTCGAGCCCAGCATCAGCCGGCCGAACCCGCCCACGCCGCGGGAGCCCAGCACGATCATGTCGGCCTCCTTGCTCGCGTTGACAAGTTCCTCCACCTGGAAGCCGTGCACGGCGGTGACCGTGACCGCCTCCGGGCGCGGTCCGTCCAGCTCGGCCAGCACCTTGTCGGTCTCCGCCTGCACCGCCGCCTGAGCCTGCTCGGTGAGTTTCAGGTCCTGCTCGCCCGTGACCATGCTGCCGAAGTAGCCCACGATGGCCGGGTGCACGGTGAGCACCGTGAGCGGCAGGTGGCGGATGGCCGCTTCGTTCGCGGCCCACGCCAGGGCGCGCCGTGAATGACCGGAACCGTCTACGCCGACGATGATCCCAGGCATGTCAGTTCTCCTCTGCCAGAGCTCTTGCCGTATCTTCCGGTTCCGACGCTAGGCCCGCACGGCTCTGCGCGGCAGGGCCGACCGGGTGGCTGCCCAGGGACCTTAGTCCCTTCCCGAACGGACCGCCGATCTGCGGCCGACGCGCCCGGGCCGCGTCCCCGCGGAACTCCCGCGTTATCGCAGCAGCTCGCAGGCCGGGTTGATCATCGCGGGATGACCATCGCCGCCGATGCCGACCGTGCCGCGCAGGCGGACCCGGCGCCCTGGTTCGACGCCCGCGATCTGCGTGCGGCCGTAGAACACGGCGGTCAGCTCACCGGTCGAGTCGGCTACCTCGCAGGCCAGCACGTTGTTGCCGGCCACGGGCCGGACCTGCTCCGTCCGCAGGCGGCCCTGCACGGTGGCCCGGCCGGGCCGCCGCAGTGACCCGATCGGGTCGGTATCCGGCGGCGGCTCCGGCCGCTGGTAGTCAGCGAGGCCGTCGGTCCTGGCCCGATTCGCCCGCAGGGTCTCGACCTTGTGCCGCACGTCGAACGGGATGATGGTGGCCGCCGCGGACGGAACGCGGCTGACCACGCGGGCGATCCGGTCCGCGGTGTGGTCGTGCAGCAGCCGGCTGGCCAGCACCGGGTAGCTGCGGCGCGGCAGCACGACGGTCACGTGCGTGCCGGGCGCGGCCGCCTCCGCCGCGGCGAGCCGCGCTGCGGCGTGGACCAGCCGCCGGTCGGGGCAGTCCGCGAGCTCCAGCGCGATCCCGGTGCCCGCCTCCAGCCACTGCCGCCTGAGCGTGTCAGCCCGGGTGCTGTCCACACTGAAGTGCACCGCCCGCAGCGTCGATGGCCGCAGGCTCTTCGCGTACCTGAGCGCGGCGGCGGTGGCCAGGTCGTAGCTGTCCACCAGGACCAGGACGCAGCGGCGGGTGTAGTTCGGCGGGTTCGCCGGCAGCTCGCCTCCGTTCGGGTTGTCCAGGATGGCGGCCTCGTGCCGGTATTCCCGGTTGAGCCGGATGAGCAGGTAGACCAGGGACGGGAACAGGATGACGATGAGCCACGCGCCCTCGGTGAACTTCACCACGGCGAACAGGACCACGACCAGCGCGGTGTAGATCCCGCCCGCGGTGTTGATCGCCAGCCGGCGCCGCCAGCCGGGCTCTCTCGTCCGGCGGTGGTATCGGGCCATGCCGAAGCCCGCCATGGCGAAGCCGGTGAACACGCCGATGGCGTAGAACGGGATCAGGGCGTCGACGGTCGCGCCCGCCACCGCCATGAGCGTCACCGACAGGGCGGTGAGCAGGACGATCCCGTTGGAGAACACCAGCCGGTGGCCACGCCGGGTCAGCCACCGGGGCAGGAAGGAGTCCTCGGCCACGAAGCTGGCCAGGAACGGGAAGCCGGTGAAGCTGGTGTTGCCGCCGGTGAACAAGATCGCCGCCGTCGCGACCTGGAGGAAGTAGAACATGACCTGCCCGGCCGGGGTGTGCCCGAACACCTGCCCGGCTTCCTGGGCCAGCACGGTCGGGAACCCGGCGGTGTAGGGGGTGGCGTGCGTGACGTGCGCCAGCCAGGAGATCCCCGCGATCAGGAACGCGACGATCGAGCCCTGCATGGCCAGGATCTGCCGTGCGTTGCGGCCTTCCGGCGGGCGCAGCGCGCTGACCGCGTTGGAGACGGCCTCGATCCCGGTCAGCGACGAGCCGCCGTTGGCGAAGGCCTTCGCCACGATGTAGAGGGCGCCGATGGCGAGCAGCCCGGTGTGCGATCCGATGCTGACCGTGCCGGGCCCGGTATGCACGTGCTGCAGGCCCCCGGTTAGTTCCCGGACCACGCCGACGACGATCATCGCGACCACCGAGCAGGCGAACAGGTAGGTCGGCAGCGCGAAGATGCGGCCTGCCTCGCGGATGCCGCGCAGGTTCCCCAGGCACATCAGCAGGATGGCCAGCACCGAGATGACCAGCAGGATCTTGGGGCCGATGACCGGGATACGGGACAGCGCCGGGAACGCAGAAACGATGGCCGCGCTGCCCGCGGCGGTCTGCACCGCCACCGTGACCACGTAGTCGATCAAGAGCGCGACCGCGGCGACCTGCGCCACGCGCGGGCCGAAGTTCTCCCTGGCCACCACGTACGAGCCGCCCGCCCGGGTGTACACCGACACCACCTCGCGGTAGGACAGCACGACCAGCATCACGCCGAACAGGACCAGCAGGGTCAGCGGCAGCACCAGCGCGAAGGCCGCCAGGCCGAAAAACGGGAGCAGCGCGTAGAGGATCTCCTCGGTGCCGTACGCGGCCGACGAGAGCCCGTCGCAGGACAGCACGCCGAGCGCGAGCGGCTTGGACAGGCGCTGATTCGTCAGCTGCTCGGTTACCAGCGGCGGGCCGAGCAGGCGGCGCTTCACCCCGTACCAGAGGCCATCCGGCGGCTCGGGCACGGCGTGCTGCGAGCCGTTCATGTCTACGGCGGCCACCATCGGGTCCTCCAACCTGCGGCCACGCTCCTTGCGCGGCGACCAGTGATCCGGATAGTTCGAGGAAACCGCCGCGCCGCGGGTCACGGCCAGGGCCGAAGGTGAGGGACCTTTGGCATCTCCGGACGTGAGCTTGGTCTCTTCCCGGCCCGGCAGGCGCCGGCCGAAGCTGACGGCATGAACGCGAGATTCCAGCCTCCTTCGGCAAGAAAAGACGCCCACCCGGCTTACCGGCCGCTCGATGACGCCATCCCGGCCCGCGAAGCCGGGGCCGGCCTGGCCTGCTGCTGCTCGGCCAGGGCCACGGTGCGGGCGATCATGCCGGCGACCCGGGCCCGGCCGCACGAGACCGACCTGCTGCTGTGCGGTCATCACTACCGCGCTTCGCGCGCCGCGCTCGCGGCCGCGCACGCCACGGTCCAGGCCGTGCCCGGAACCAGCCCCGACGTCGCGGCCTGGATCGGCGCCGCCTCGCTCGCCGCAGCGTGACACGTCCGGCGCGGGTCAGGGACGTTCGGCCCTAGCCGCTATGGCCGGCTGCCGACCATGATGTCCGTGGCTCACAATGACAAGGAGGCCAGCATGTCAGGCAAGCCCATCGTGGCCGCTACGGACGGTTCTGAGGAATCACTGCGGGCGGTCGACTGGGCCGCCAGGGAAGCCGCGCTGCGCGGCGCCCCGCTGCGGATCATCTCGGCCGCGGCGCTGCTGCCGCGGATCATCGGCAGCCACGCCATGTCGGACTACCAGACCGTGACCGACGCCGTCCGCAGGCACCGGGACCAGGCCCTGGCCGCCGCGGCCGAGCGGGCCTCCAAGACGGCCCCGGAACTGCTCATCGACGCCGACCACCTGGACGGATCGCCTGCCGAGGCGGTCACCGAGGCCGGCTCGGGCGCACTGATGCTGGTCGTAGGCTCCCGCGGCAACGGCGCGTTCGCGGCGATGGTCCTCGGATCGGTCAGCCGGTATGTGGCCACCCATGCCGCGTGCCCGGTCGTGGTGGTCCGCGACGAGACCGGGGCCGCGCACAGCCAGGTCGGCATCGGTGTCGGCGACCTGGAGAACAGGGCCTCCATGACCTTCGCTTTCGAGGAGGCCGCGCTGCGCAAGGCCAGCCTCATCGCCATCCACTCCTGGCACCTGCCGGAATCCGGCATCTCGCGAGCCGGGCCGGTCCCCTCCGGACCCACTGGCTACGTCGAGGAAACCGAAACAGCCAAGCGCCTCGAGCAGCTGCTGGACGAATGGCGCGCCAAGTACCCCGACGTCCAGGCCAGCCAGGAGCTGGTCCACGGCCACCCCGGCCGGGCGCTTGCGGGCCTGTCGGCCCGTGCCGACCTGGTGGTCCTCGGCCGGCGGTCCGCGCACCACGGGCCCGCCTCGGTCATGCACGCCGTCCTCAGCCACGCGCACGGCCCGGTCGTCACCGTCCCCTCCTGACCTCGAGCCGCAGCCGCGCGCCGAGGTCGATCAGGTACCGGAACTCCCTCGCGGTCAGGTCGATCTCCATGAGCAGACTGCGCCCGTGCGGGTTCATGCCGGGTCCCTTTCGATCGGGCACGTCATGCAGCGGGGTCCGCCGCGGCCCCGGCCGAGCTCGCTGCCGGCGATGGTGACGACCTCGATGCCGTGCTTGCGCAGCATCGTGTTGGTGGCGACGTTGCGCTCGTAGCCCATGATGACGCCGGGCGCCACGGCGAGGTAGTTGACCCCGTCGTCCCACTGCTCCCGTTCGGCGGCCCGGATATCCTCATCGGTCCTCAGCACGATGACCTTATCCACCCCGAGCACACCGGCGACCGTCTCCCGCAAGTCGGGATTGCGGGTCAGCGACACCGTGCGGTCGTCGCCGTTCGGGGTGAGCGTCCAGGACCTGAGCTGCCGTTCCAGATAGGGGTACTGGACGAAGGTGTCGCGGTCGATCATCGTCATGACCGTGTCCAGGTGCATCATGGCGCGCGTGGCGGGCAGTTCGACGGCGATCACCGTACTGGCCTGGCCGGCCCGGAACAGGGCCGCGGCCAGCAGCTCGACGGCCATCGGGGTGGACCGCTCGCCCATGCCGATCATGACGGCGCCGTGGCCGAGCACGTGGACGTCGCCGCCCTCGATGGAGGCGGGCAGGTGGCTGGCGTCGTCGTCGCCGTAGTACCGGGCGAAATCCGCGCCCGCGAACATCGGGTGGAAGCGGTAGATGGCCCGGCTGTGCAGCGTCTCGCGCTGGCGGGCCTGCTTGGCCATCGGGTTGACCGAGACGCCCCGGTAGATCCAGCAGGAGTTGTCCCGCTGGAACAGGTGGTTGGGCAGCGGGGGCAGCACGAAGTCGTCCGCCCGGAGCATGTCCCACTTGAGGCTGTGCGCGCCCGTCGGATGCAGGTCGGCCTTGAGCACCCCGCCGACCAGGAACTCGGCCAGCGCCGGGCCGTCCAGGTTGTCGAAGAGCCTGCGCAGCGGCTGGATGAGATTGGGACCGAGTATTTCCGGCGTGCACAGGCGGTCCAGCACGAAGGCCCGGCCTTCGGGCAGCTCGAGGGTCTCGCCCAGGAGCTGCCCGAAGTAGTGAACCCGCACGCCCTTGTCGCGGAGGGCCTCGGCGAACGCGTCGTGCTCCTCCTTGGCCTTCTTCGCCCACAGCACGTCGTCGAAGAGCAGCTCGCCGACGTTCCGCGGCGTCAGCCGGGTCAGCTCGAGGCCCGGCCGGTGCACGATGACCTGGCGGAGCTGGCCGACCTCTGACTGGACGTTGAAGTTCATCTCACCAATCTCCTTGTCAGGCCTGCGGGTCAACGGACGGCGAGGGCTCCGGCTCGGGATTGTCCTGCGGAACGGGGACCTGGCCCGAATCCTCCCGGCGGGCCTTGAGGAAGGCGTACAGGATGACTCCGGCGAGCACCAGGATCAGCGCCTGGTACACCGACTGGTAACCGGCCGCGAAGGTGACCCACATCGAGAACAGCACCCCGGCCCCGGCGATGGTCAGGTCCCTGCCTAGCTGCCATCCCTGCACCCGGCGCCGCTTGGAGACCAGGTAGGCCAGCTGTGCGCAGGCCGAGAACAGGTAAGGGATGGCCACGGTGACCACGGTCAGGTCCACCAGGTCGGTGAACACGGTCAGCCCGGTCTTGGTCGTGTAGCTCCACAGCATCAGCAGGGAGGGCAGCACGGCCGCCATCACGACGCCGAACCAGGCGGTGTCCTTGCGGTCGCTCCAGGCGAACGCCTTCGGGAACAGGCCGTCCTGGGCCGCGGCGCGGGACACCTCGGTGGTGACCAGCGTCCAGCCGTTCAGGGCGCCGATGCCGGAGGCGACGGCCAGCGCGGCCACCAGCTTGCCGGCCCAGGTGCCGTGGGTGAAGATCGCCTGGAACGCGGGCACGAACGGGTCCGTGCTTGTGACCAGCGTGTGGTGCGGGACCAGTCCCATGACCGCGGCCGACACGGCCATGTACAGGATGGCGCAGGCGGCGGTGCCGAGCAGCGAGGCGCGGCCCACGTTGACCCGCGGGTTGCGGACCCGCTTGGCGGTGATGGCCGCGACCTCGACGCCGATGAAGGAGAACAGCGCCACGCCGGCCGCGATGCCGATCGCGCCGTACAGGCTGCCGCCAGAGGCGTTGAAGGCCCCGAAGTTCCCCCTGGAGACGAAGAACCAGCCGACCACGCCGACGAACAGCAGCGGCAGGAACTTCAGCACCACGGTCAGGTTCTGGAACCAGGCCATCTGCTTGACCCCGACGAGGTTGATCACCGCCGGGATCCACAGGCCGCCCAGGGCGATGCCCCAGTTGCCGTAGCCCGACGGGCTGATGCCGAACAGGGCGTCGACGTAGAAGACCCAGGCCGCCACGATGGCCGCGTTGCCGGCCCAGGCCTGGATCCAGTAGCACCAACCGGTCAGGTAGCCAGCGAAGTCGCCGAACTCGTGCCGGGCGTAGGCGTACAGCCCGCCGTCCGAGTTCGGGACCCGCCGCGTCAGCTGGCCGAACAGCACGGCCAGCAGCATCGCCCCGACCGCGATCGCGGCCAGGACGGCGATGGAACTGGTGCCCGCACCGGCCAGCACGGCCGGCATGGCGAAGACCCCGGTTCCGACGATGCTGCCGACGACCAGGCCGGTCGCCGACGTGAGGCCCAGCGCGCGGGCCTTCTGCTCCGCGCGGGTGGGCGCAGGCTCATGATCTTGCCCGCCGCCAGTCCGGGGGCCGACAAGTGCTGACATCGAATCCTCCTCCCGAATGCCGACCAGAGGCACGCTGGTGACCCGATCGGCTCGTTACGCCACGAGCGTGCGCGGGAGGCGATCGGCGCCGTAAGGGACGCTGGTCCTTGATCATCAGCCCGAAAGGCACCTATAACAGCACCTCTAGGGACCAAGGTCCTGACTGTGATCCACCCTCTGGCGTTCCGCCTGATGCGGGAGTAAAAAGACCGTGAGGGAAAGGCCATATAGTTTCCCATTTAGTCGCTCGCCTTGAAGGGACAGGGCTCATGTACGACAAGATCCTGGTCGCGGTGGACCATTCGGAGCACTCCGATCGCGCGGTGGCGGCGGCCAGGGATCTGGCCGTGTTGTCCAAGGGCGAGGTCTGGGTGCTGCACCTGAGGGAACGTGAGACGGGGGCCAAGACCGGCGTGCTGGCCATCGACGAGACGACGGCGGACGCGAAGGCCAAGGTGGCGGCCGCCGTGGACCTATTCACCCAGGCCGGCGTGAAGGCGCACGGGGAGGTCAGGAACACCATTTTCGGGTTCGCCGCACGCGAGATCGTCGGCGACGCCGAGGAGATCGGCGCGGACGTCATCGTGATGGGCTCGCGCGGGCATGGTGATCTGGTCGGGCTGCTGCTCGGCAGCACCGCGCACAAGGTCATTCACCTCAGCGACCGGCCGGTCCTGATCGTCCGGTGACCCGTCCCGACGTGATCAGCAACCTGGAGGATCAATGAGCAAGAACATCGTGCTGGCCGTGGACACGACGTCCCACGATCCGGTCCGGCACGTGGCCGCCGCCGCGGAGATGACGCGCGACCTGGCCCGGGATAGCGGAGACCATGTCATCGTGGTGCACGTCCACGAGTTCGCCACCGGCCGGTTCGGCCGGATCCAGGTGGACTGCGGCGAGGGCCAGGGCGAGGCCACGGTGGCGAAGGTAGTGGCCGACCTGAAGGCGGCCGGGGTCAGCGCAGAGGGCGAGATCCGCGAGGCCCGGCTCGGGCACATCGCGGCGGCCATCCTGCACACCGCGCAGGACCATGACGCGCGGCTCGTGGTGCTTGGTTCGCACAGCCGGACCGACCTGCCCCGCATCCCGCTCGGCAGCGTGGCCAGCAGGCTACTGCACACCGCCACCCGTCCGGTCCTGATCGTGCCCTGGGTCGGCACCCACGGTGAACCGGCCCACTCCACCACCGCGGCGACCGCCGCGGGGGAGGGCTAGCGCACCAGCCGGTGAACGACGCCGACCGGGCCGGGCGGCTGGCGCCGCCCTAATCCCACCCGGATCCGTCACGCGTGATGTACGGCCCCGGGACGACGGCCAGGGGAACCGGGTAGACGAGGTGATCGCGCACCGCTACCACGCCTTGGACGTGACCGATCCGGGCGAGAACCTCGTGGCCGATCGAGACGGTTTCCGGCGAGCCCTCCACGGTCACGACGCCGTCCTTGACGATCACCGAGTAATAACTCGGTTCCGACAGGCGCGGGACCACCTGGCTCATGATCTCGGCGCGGATCTCCTCATCCAGGCGGTCGAAGACGGCCAGCACGTCGACCCGGCTGACGATCCCGACCAGCCTCCCGGCCGCGTCGACCACGGGAAGCCGCTTGAGCTTGCGGCTGTACATCAGCGATGCGGCGTGCTCGACCGTATCGTCCGCGGTGACGGTCACGGCCGGGCTGGTCATCAGGTCGCCCGCGGTCACCCCGCTCGCCTTGCGCCGCTCGGTGCGGTGCACGGCAGCGGCGATCCTGCCCTGCCAGCCGTGATGACCGCCCGCCCAGGCCTCCTTGGCCATCATGTCGGCCTCGGAGACCACGCCGATGACCTTCCCGTCGCCATCCACGACGGGAAACCCGCTCACCCCGAGCTCGAACAGCCTGGCGGCCAGTTCCTTGAACGACGCATCCTTGCTCACAGCAACCGGGTGGGTTGACATTACGTCCTTAACGACGGCGCTCATCATAAGCCTCTCTTCGCTCGCTGCCTCCCATACACGAGTCTGATTCGCGGCACGGGAAACCAGCAGGGCCGTTCGTCTCGACCAGGCGGGAAGAAGGTCAGCTCTGGCCGGGTTCGGCCGTGGTGATGCCCGCAGGCCCGCTCCTCGTCACGGCCAGCTCGGCCGCGCCATTGGCCTGCCTGACACCCGGTGCGGCATACCCATCCACGCCGCGAGAGGCGTGGTTCTCGCGGGTGAGGAACGCGACGAGCTCCTCGATGGTGCTCATCAGCGGGGCCGGGAACACCACGGTGGTGTTCTTGTCGACGCCGATCTCGACCAGGCTCTGCAGGTTGCGCAGCTGCAGGGCCAGCGGGTGGGCCATCATCGTGTCCGAGGCCTCGCCGAGCGCGGCGGCGGCCATCGACTCTCCCTCGGCGTTGATGATCTTGGCGCGCTTCTCCCGCTCGGCCTCGGCCTGGCGGGCCATGGCCCGCTTCATGCTGTCGGGCAGCTGGATGTCCTTGAGCTCGACCAGGGTGACCTCGACGCCCCACTCGGCGGTGGTGATGTCGAGGATCTTGCGGATGTCCAGGTTGATCGTGTCGGTCTCGGCCAGGGTCTGGTCCAGGGTGTGCTGGCCGACGACCTTGCGCAGCGTGGTCTGGGCGATCTGGTCGATGGCCGCGCGGACGTTCTCGATGGCCAGCACCGACTTGACCGCGTCGACCACCTTGTAGTAAGCGACCGCGGAAACATCGACGCTGACGTTGTCGCGGGTGATGATGCCCTGGGACTGGATCGGCATCGTGACGATCCGCAGCGACACCTTGCGCATGACGTCGACGAACGGGATGATCAGCCGCAGACCCGGGGCTCGTGACCCGCGCAGCCGACCGAGCCGGAACACCACCCCCTGCTCGTACTGCCAGACGATCCGCACCGCGAGCGAGAGCAGGATGATGATCACTACCGCGGCGATCACCAGGGCAACGATCAGGGTTCTCATGGCAGCGCTCCCATCAGGCTCGCTCACGTCCGGCGCGAGCGGACAGTTTTCTACGGATCCAGCGTCGGTTTAGCCCGCTGGGGCGCAGAGAGGCGAAGGTCCCTGCTTTCGGGGGCAGATCGTCACCAGCCAGGCGCGCACCGCCCGGATCAGGCCGGACAATCCGGTACGTCCGCGACCATTCCGGGCCCGCCGGGGCCTTTGGCCTCACCTATCGGGGAAATAAGGCCCTGCTGATCAGCCCGACCGGCGGCCATCATGCCTAGCGCAGGCTTGCGCCGCGCGGTCCCGCGTGCAGATGCCAAACCTGTCCTGCCTGAGAAGGAGCAGATCATGAAGGCATCCTCCGCCTCGGCCGGGAAGGCAACCGTCTTGGCCGCTGTCTACGTCGCAGCTGGCCTCCTCGCCGGGTGCGGTTCCTCGCCCAGCCCGCCGGCTCAGCCGACCGCGACCGTGACGGTAACGGTGACGGCACCGGCCACCCCGGCCACCCCGGCCACCAGCCCGGCCCCGCCTGCAGGTTCGGCGGGTTGCCCGACCTCGGCGCTGACCATGTCCCTCGGCCCCGGCAACGGAGCGGCAGGCAGCAGTTACTACCCGATCGAGTTCACCAACGCCTCCAGTACGACCTGCTCGCTGTACGGGTATCCGGGCGTCTCCTTCCTCGCCGCCTCCGGCGCCCAGATCGGCGCGGCCGCGACCGAAGACCCCACCTACCCGCGCATGCTGGTCACCTTGACGCCCGGCAGTACCGTGCACGCCGAGCTGAGGATCACCGACGCCCAGAATTACCCGCCGTCTACGTGCGACCCCGTCGCCGCGTACCAGCTCAGGATCTTCCCGCCCGGCCAGACCAGCGCCCTGAACATCCGGATGACCGCCATGGCCTGCTCGAACACCTCGGTGCAGATCCTCTCGGTGCAGACCGTGCAGCCAGGCAGCGGAAGCGAATGACGCCTTCTCCGACCGGAGATGATCATGTGCTGCGTGTTCGGCGCGGGCCGGAGCACGGGCCGGCCGCGCGATCGGTCCGGGTGTTCGCCGCGCTGGCGGTGCCGAACTTCCGGCTGTACATGGCAGGGCAGGCGGTCAGCTTGGTCGGCACATGGATGCAGGCGGTGGCGCAGTCCTGGCTGGTACTGCAGCTGACCGGATCGGGCGCGCTGCTGGGCCTGGTGGCCGCCGCGCAGTTCCTGCCGGTCCTGCTGCTCGGGCCGTACGGTGGGCTGCTCGCCGACCGCGTGGACAAACGCCGGCTGCTACTGGGCACCCAGTCCGCCCTGGGCTTGCTGGCGCTGGCGCTCGGGCTGCTGACGGTCACCCACGTGGTCCGGCTGTGGATGGTCTTCGTCCTCGCAGTCGCCCTGGGCACAGTCAGCTCGGTAGATCAGCCAGGGCGCCAGACCTTCGTTCCCGAGATGGTGGGCCGGGACCGGATGCAGAACGCGGTCAGCCTCAACAGCGTGCTGACCAACGCCTCACGAGCGGTCGGCCCGGCGGTTGCCGGAGTCCTTATCGCCACGGTCGGAGTCGGCGCGTGCTTCCTGGCCAACGCCGCCAGTTTCGCCGCGGTCCTGGTTGCGCTGGCCCGGATACGCGCGGACGCGCTGCACCCGGCACCTCCCGCGGGACGGGGACGGGGCCAGCTGCGGCAGGGCCTGCAGTACGTCCGCGGCACGCCGGGCCTGCTGGTGCCGTTGCTGATGATGGCGCTGGTCGGGACTCTGGCGTATGAATTCCAGGTCGCCTTGCCGCTACTGGCCCGGATAAGCCTGCACGGCGGCGCCAGTACCTACGGGTTCCTGACGGCCGCCATGGGTGCCGGCGCGGTGGCCGGCGGGCTCGTCGTGGCCGGCCTGGCCCGAACCGGGCTGCTGCCGTTCACCGTGGCCGCAGCCGGCTTCGGCGCCGCCATCCTCGCCGCCGCGCTGGTCCCCTCGCTGCCGGGCGAACTGGCCGCGGTGGCCGTCGTGGGCTTCTTCAGCACGGCCTTCATGGCCACCGGCAATACGACGCTACAGCTCACCGCCGACCCCCAGTTCCGAGGGCGGGTCATGGCCCTGTGGTCGGTGACGTTCAGCGGCAGCACGCCGATCGGCGGGCCGATCGTCGGGCTGGTCGCCGACGGCCTCGGCCCGCGGTACGGCCTCGGCCTCGGCGCCGTCGCCTGCCTGGCCGCCACCATCATCGGTACCGTCGCCGTCGGCCGGATGCCCCCCGCCGACCGGTACGCCCGGCGCCCCCGTGAGCTCGACTGGCCGGCCTACCAGCAGGCACACGAAGCCCGCGGATAACCGCCCTCCCGCGTCTAGGCAGGGCAAATGCCCTTGGTTACCATGGCTGGAAAATAGACCATTAGGTTCTCACCGTCCTGCTCCTAACGGTAGGGAACGGTGTCGTCGAGCCCTGGCGGCGCACCGGTCCTGGTCCCGCTAGCGGGACCTGTCGCCGGAGGAACCCAGATTGATCTCCCCAGCAGACCCCGAGCTGGCCGCAGATCCGCCGCCTGCTGCTGGCCGCCAGGGCGGTTATCCGTTCCGGGGGGCCGGCCTGCTGACTCGGGTGGGGCCCTTCGCCGCGATCGCGGTGCTTGCTGAGGCGAGCCTGGCGCTGCCGCCAGGACCGACGTCGACCTGGCCGGCGGTCTGCAGCGCGGTGCTGCTGGTAGCCGTGGGGGCAGCGTTCCTGCTGCCGTGGGCGCGGCTGCCGCTGTGGGTGCCGGTATTGGTCCCGCTGGCCTACGCCGGGTCAGTCCTGGCGCTGATCCTGGCTACGAGCGCGACCTCCGGGGCGGGCATCGTCATCCTCGTTCCGCTGATCTGGACCGCGCTGTTCCAGCGGCCGTGGGAATCGGCGTGCATCGTGGCCGCGATCGTGGTCGTCGAGGTGATCATTTCGCTGACGCCTGCTGTCGCCCCGGATGCGGTCATTGCCCGGCGGGTGGTCTTGTGGTCGGCGCTGGGCGCGGTGATCTCCGTGTCGACGCACGGGCTGAGGGACCGCATCCGCCGCGCCCAAGAGCGGGCCGACCGGCTGCAGGCGCGCCTGCGCGCGGCCAGCATCGCCGAAGACAGGGACCGCATCGCCGGTGACCTGCAGGATAAGGTCATCCAACAGATCTTCGCCGCGGGGCTGACCCTGGAGAGCGCCGCCATGCGGACCACCGACCAGGACATGCGGCACCGGATCAGGAAGACCATCGATGACCTGGATCATACCGTGGTGATACTCAGGGACACGGTCTATGGTCTGCAGCACCGTACGGAGGGCCGCGGGCTGCAGGCGGAGATCCTGCGCCTGTGCGAGGATCTGAACCTGGCTCCCGAACTGAGCTTCAGCGGGCCGGTCGACGGCGCGCTTCGGCCGGGCGACCGGGCTGGGCTGCTTGAACTGCTGCACGACGCCCTGACCTTCATCCGGCAGCACTTCGCCCCTACTCGCATGGAGATTACCGCCAGCCGCGACTCCTGGATCGTCATGATCGAGGCCACGCCGCTGACGGAGGCTACCGGCAACGCGGCCGCATCGGAGTTTCCCGCTCTTCGGGACCAGGCCGCCAGGGCCGGGTTCGGCCTCGACATCAAGCCGGACCCGGACTCGACCAGGTTTGCCTGGCGTGCTCCTGCGGCCGCGCCGCGGTAACTGGTCTGTTGGGGAGCGCCGGGCCGGGTTGGCGGCACGGCGGCGGACCAGTACGCGGCGGATCTCGTCAGCGCCCCACACGATGAGCGGGTAAGGAGCGACGGTGGCGAGCTGGCCGGGGGAGAGGGCCGCGGTGCCGAAGAAGGCGTGCAGCGCGGGGAGGTAGACCAGCGCGGCGGCGAACGCCAGCGCGACGGCGATCCCGGCCAGCAGCAGCTTGTTGGAGAACACGCCGACCTGGCGGAGCGAGGCGTGATCGGTGCGCACCGCGAACGCGGTCCCGACCTGGCAGGCGACGATGCCCAGCCAGGCAACCGTCGTGGCCTGGCGGTAGGCGTGGTTCAGCGGAGTTCCGGGCCCGGTGCTGGCGCCTGGCTGCCAGCCAGCATGCCGCAGGGTGAGGAAGAACCCGGCCATGACCAAGGTGGCCGAGATGAGGCCGAGGAACCCCCAGGCCCGGGCCAGCATCCCGCGGCTGATCACGCCCTGCTTGGATGACCGCGGCGGCCGGTCCATCAGCCCGGGCTCGGCGGGCTCGCGGCTGAGCGCCAGCGCGGGCAGCGTGTCGGTGCCCAGGTCGATGGCGAGGATCTCCATCACGGTCAGCGGCAGCGGCACCGCCCCGCCGGCCAGCGCGAAGATCAGGAAGGGCAGCACCTCCGGGACGGCGTGGGTGAAGATGTAGCAGATGAACTTGCGGACGTTGTCATAGACGCGCCGCCCCGCCTCGACAGCGGCGACGATCGTGGCGAAGTTGTCGTCGGTGAGCACCATGGTGGCCGCCTCGCGGGCCACGTCGGTGCCCGAACGGCCCATGGCCACGCCGATATCGGCCCGGCGCAGGGCGGGCGCGTCGTTGACCCCGTCACCGGTCATCGCGACGACCTGGCCCTCGGCGCGCAGCGCGTCGGCGATGCGCAGCTTGGCCTCGGGTGAGCTGCGCGCGAACACCACCTCGGCTCCGGACGCGAGCATCTCGTCGAGATCGTGTTCGGTCATCGCGTCCAGCTCGGCCGCGCTGACCACCCGCATCCCGCCCGGTCCCGTGCCGATGCCGGTGCGGCGGGCGATCGCCGCGGCGGTCAGCCCGTTGTCGCCGGTGACCACGTGGACGCGGATCCCGGCGTTGTGCACGCGCTGGATCGCGGCCGGGACTTCGGGCCTCGGCGGGTCGAGCATGGCCACCAGCCCGACCAGGCACAGGTCCCGCTCGGCATCCTCGCGTTGGTCAGGAACAGGGCTTCCCGGCGGCAGCGTGCGGCGGGCGATGGCGAGTACGCGCAGACCCTGCCCCGCGTAGCCGTTCATGACGTCGGTGACGGCGGCGCGGGCTGCGGCGGTGATAGGAAGCTCCTGCGAGCCGTGGCGGATCATGGTGGTCCGGGCCAGGACCTCCTCGGTGGCGCCCTTGGTGTTGACCACCAGACCTCCGTCCTGCTCGTCAACGGTGGTCATGAGCTTGATCCGCGGATCGAAGCGGAACAGCGCGCGGCGTGCGGCCTCGCGCCGGTCCGCTGACCCATCGAGTCCGAACACGCCCGCGAGCTGGATCAGGGCGAGCTCGGTCGGATCGCCCGTACCGCTCGGGTCAGCGGTGTTGCACGTGAACGCGACGCGGGCGAGCAGCACCGCGTCGGCCGCGACGGGCCCGGCGTGATCTCCCGTCTCCAGGTCCGTCTCGCCGTCCGGCGTCCAGGTCCTGGTGACATGCATTTTGTTCTGGGTCAGCGTGCCGGTCTTATCGGTGCAGATAACCGAGGTAGAGCCGAGGGTCTCGACCGCGGACAGCCGCTTGACCAGGGCACCCCGGCGGGCCATTTCCCGTACGCCGACCGCCAGCGCGAGCGTGATCGTGGGCAGCAGCCCTTCCGGGACGTTGGCGACGAGCAGCCCGATGGCGAAGCTCACCGCCGCGGCCAGGGTCAGCCCGGCGGCCAGGCCGATCGGCAAGAACGCCACGCCTGCCCCGACCGCGACCAGGGCGATCAGCCAGGCTACCCGCTTGACCTGGTGCTCGAGCGGGCTCTCGTCCCGTCCCACGCGCTGGCTCAGCGCGGCGATGCGGCCCAGTTCGGTACCCATGCCGGTGGCGGTGACCACCGCCTGCGCCTCGCCGCCTGTACATTCGCTCCCGCTGAACACCAGCTCCCTGGCCTGCAGCAACGGTACGTGGCCGTCCACGGCCACGGCCGACCGGATCACCGGGACCGACTCCCCGGTAAGGGTGGACATGTCCACCTCCAGCGTGCCGGTAAGCAGCCGCGCGTCCGCGCAGATCAGTTCCCCCTCCTCGATCAGCAGGACATCACCGGGAACCAGCAGCCGGGCCTCGATCTCCTGCCGGGAGCCGTCGCGCAGCACCCGGGCTCGTTCCGGCAAGAACGCGGCCAGCGCCTCGACGGCCCGCTCAGCCTGGAGTTCCTGGGCGAACGAGAAGCTGGCGTTGAGCACGATCACCGCCGCGATGGCAATGGCCAGGTTAGGCGTGCCGCTGGTCCAGGCCAGCAGCGCGGCCGCGGCCAGCAGCAGCGCCAGCGGGTGAGTGAACTGGCGAGCCAGCTCACCGGGCCAGCGCCGTCCGCCCCTGCGGACCAATTCGTTCGGGCCCGACACCTCCAGCCGCCGCGCCGCCTCCCGGCTCGACAGGCCCTCTGGCGCAGCGCGCAGGTCCCGGAGCAACTCCTCAAGCGGCTTGAGCGGATCGGACGGCGCCCGGTCATGCGCGGGCCGGTCAGGGGCGGCGTCGTTTGCGGCCTGCTTCTTCTGCGTGGCCTGGGTACTCGTCACGGGCAGGCCGTCCCTAGTCGGCTGACCCGGCCGCGTGGTGCTGGATCTCGGTGCCGGACGCGGGGAAGAAGATGCTCTCGTGGCCGTCGTCCCGCCAGCGGACCACGTAGGGCGGCGCGCCGTCGGCCCCGTCGACCTTGATGATCGTGCCGTGGCGATCCTCGTCGCCCTGGTGGACAGCCTTGACCGTCAGCTCGTCTCCGGCTTGCGCTTGCATGATCGGCCTCCTGATGGCTTGTCGAGCAGCGCTTCATGCTCGCCCTGGGCGGGCCGGGACGGCAGAGACCTACCTCCCGAGAGCGGCAGGCCCAAGGTCCTGGCCAGATCTTGCTCGGCAGGTCGGGACGTTTGCGGATCAGTTCGGGACCTTGTGACCTGCCCGCCGCGGGCCGGGCGGCGAAGCGTGACAGGGATGAAAGCACGCACGGTGGAGGTTAACGATGACTAGCAGGCCTTCCTTGGATCAGATTGGTCTTTCCGCAGGCAAAAAGGCCCGGCTGTACCGGATTCTTCATGAGCACGGGCTCCGGAACGGCACCGCGATATTCCTGCCGTACGACCACGGGCTGGAGCACGGCCCGCGGGACTTCTTCGGCAACCCCGAGGCCGGCGACCCCAGGCACATCATCAGGCTCGCGCTTGAGGGCGGCTTCAACGGCATCGCCATCCAGGTCGGCCTGGCCAGGAAGTTCTACTGGGAGTACGCCGGCGAGATCCCGCTGGTGCTCAAGCTCAACGGCAAGACCGACATCCCGTCCTCGATCGACCCGCTCTCGCCGGTGAACGCGACGGTGGAGGAAGCGGTCCGCCTCGGCGCTGATGCCGTCGGCTACACCCTCTACGTCGGCACCCCGGCCCAGGAGCACGACTTCGCGCAGTACCTGCGCGTCCGCGAGGACGCCGAGCGGTTCGGGATGCCGCTGATCGTGTGGTCCTACCCGCGCGGCGCCGCGATCGACGCCAAGGGCGGCCGGGACTGCTTCTACGCGGTGGACTACGCCGCGCGGACCGCCAGCGAGCTGGGCGCCGACCTGGTCAAGGTGAATTTCCCGCAGCCGGACAAGCAGTCGGGCGTCCCGGAGCCCTACCGTCGCGAGTTCTCCCCGGCCGAAGCCATCGGGGCGGTGGTCAGGTCGGCCAACCGCACGCTGCTCCTGGTCTCCGGCGGCGAGCAGGCGGGCGACCAGGCCATGCTTGAGAAGGCGCGCCTGTCCATGGAAGCCGGCGCCACCGGCCTGATCTTCGGGCGGAATGTCTTCCAGCGCAGCCACGGCGACTCGCTCAGGCTCGTCGCCCAGCTCAGGGAGATACTGGCCAAGTACCCCTCCTGAGCACCGCTGCCCCGGCGCCATGACTGCCAGCGAGCTGACCGGCCGCACCTTCGCCGCGGTGGCCTTCACCTGGGAAGCCTGCGCCCCGTACCAGGGCCGGCTCGTCGGGGCCCTCGGTCGCCGCGCGGCGGCGCTGCGTGCCTGCGGCGTGGATGTCATCGTGATCGGTCACGGTGGCGTTCTGCCGGCCGCCCTGCGGCCGGGCTGCCGGCCGGTGCGGGCCGGCGGCTCGCCGGCGGCGATGCGCCGCATCCTCGGTGCCCTGGCCGGGCGGGGGGTAGGCCCGGGTTTGCTGCTGCTGGTGGGCAGCCAGTTCGGCAGGCCGGGAGGTGAGCCCGGCCCCGACTCGCTGCTGCTGGTGCCGGAGGCGGCGCGAGTCTACGCCGTCTCGGTCGGCCCGGAGCCCGGCGGGGTTCCGGCTGGGGTGACGCACGTCGCCGGAGGCTCCCGTACGCTGCTGGCGCTGCTCGACGAACAGGTTAGGCGCCACGCCCGCCGGCGGGTTCCGGAGATCGATGAGGATCCGGCCTGGATCTTGTCGAAGACCGGGACCGGACCGCTGCGCCGCCGCGTGACCGAGTCCCTGTTCACGCTAGGTGCCGAAGGCCTGGCGACGCGAGGGTCGGTGGAGGAGGAGGCGCCCGGGGCTCAGCCGATGGTCCTGGCCGCCGGGGTGTATGACGGCGCAGGCTCCGGCCAGCACCTGCTCCCGGGTCCGCTGTGGGCTCACCTGGCCTTCGAGCCGCCGCCTGCCCACGATCGCCGGGTGCTGGACCTGCGGACCGGTGTGCTGGAGCGTACCGAACTGGCGGCCGGCGCCTGCCCGCTGCGTACTCTGCGGCTGGCCAGCATCACCGTCCCCGGCGTGGTCGCGATGCGCGCGGAGGCGGTGGCTGCCCGGCTGCCATGGCCGCGCGATCCGCTGCGCCGGCCAGCGGGCGCCGAGATGACCGCGGGCCGCCAGGACGGCACGTACTGGGCGCGGGTCGGCGCCGACCGCGGACCCGGCATCGCCGCCGCCGCGGTCCAGCGCACCGGCCGGGACGGTGCGGTGCGCACCGTGCAGCGCATGGCCGCCTACGCCAGCGGCGATCGGCGCCAGCCCGAGCTCCGTCCGGCCGTCGAGGCGCTGCGCGCGGCGGACAGCGCGGGCTTCGGCCGGCTGCTCGCCGACCACCGCGCGGCCTGGGCACACCGGTGGGAGGCCGTCGACATCCAGGTCCGCGGTGACCCCGAGGCGCAGCTCGCCTTCCGTTTCGCGCTGTTCCAGCTTTGGTGCGCGATCAAGGCGCACGGCGAGCTGCCGGTCGGTGCCCGCGGGGTTTCCGGCACCGGCTATTCGGGTCACGTGTTCTGGGACGCGGATGTGTTCGTGCTCCCGGCAGTGGCCGCCATGGACCCGGCGGCGGCGGCCGCGATGGTTCGCTACCGGCTGCGGCGGCTGGCGCCCGCCCGGGCCCGGGCCCGGGCCGCGGGGTTGGACGGGGCCCGTTTCCCCTGGGAGTCCGCGGCCACCGGCGACGACGTCACCCCGGCCGGCGGCCGGCTCGGCGGGCAGAGGATACCCATCCTGACCGGCCAGCTCGAGGAGCACATCACCGCCGACGTCGCCTGGGCGGCAGTGCACTACGCCAGCTGGACCGGCCTGCGCACCCCGGCGGCGACACTGCTGCTGGCCGAGACGGCCAGGTACTGGGCCTCGCGGTGCCGGCTGGACGCCGGGGGCCGCGTCCACATCGACGACGTGATCGGCCCGGATGAATACCACGAACGGGTGAATGACAACGCGTTCACCAATGTCATGGCCCGCTGGAACCTGCGGGCCGCGGCCGCCGCCGCCGGCGCCGCCCACGGTTCCGCCGACCGGCCCGGGATGGCGCCGGGAGAAGCAGGCCACTGGCGGGACCTGGCCGCCCGGATCGTGGACGGGTACGACCAGGCGACCGGGCGCTATGAGCAGTTCGCAGGCTATTTCACCCTGGAGCCGCTGCTGATCAAGGACGTCGCCGCCCCGCCGGTGGCGGCGGACCTGCTGCTGGGCCGCGACCGGGTCTCGCGGTCGCAGCTGATCAAGCAGCCTGATGTGCTCATGCTGCACCACCTCGTCCCGGACCAGGTCGAGCCCGGTTCGCTGGGGCCGAATCTCGACTACTACGATCCGCGGACCGCGCACGGGTCGTCACTGTCGCCGGCGATCACCGCGTCGCTGCTGGCCCGGGCGGGCCGGCCCGATGAGGCGCTGGCCATGCTGCGGATCGCGCTGGCGCTGGACCTGGACGACCTGACCGGGATGACCGGCTCGGGCCTGCACCTGGCGAACATGGGCGGCATCTGGCAGGCCGTGGTCGCCGGCCTGGCCGGAGCGCGCGTCCAGGACGGCGCCCTGACCGTCGATCCCGTGCTCCCCGGCGCCTGGGACGGCCTGCAGCTGCGGTTCCGCTGCCTGGGCCGGAAGGTGCGGCTGGATATCACCCATGACCGGACCCAGATCTGGGCCGATGGCCCGCTAGCGGCGGCGCTGCCCGGTCAGGCACCGCGAACGGTGGCGGGCAGCCTGACGCTGAGGAGGCCGGAATGACCGCGCTGAGGGCCGCCGTCGCGGCACAGGTCCTGGCCGTACTGGGCCAGCGTGACGCCGGGCCGCCGGTGGTGCAGACCGCCGAGGCGATCGCCCGGATCGCGGGCGCCGAGGTCCGCCCGCTGCGCCTGGCCGCCGACCTGACCCCGCCGCGCGCGACCGCGCGCGTCCTGCGCGCCCTGCACCGGCCCCGCTCGCTGACGGCCGTGCTGGCCGGCGACGAGGTGTCGCGGCCGGTGTGGCAGCGCGTGGCGCAGCGGTCGGACAAGCCCGTGGTCCTGGTGCCCGCCGGGGCCAGGAACCGGCCGCAGCAGATCCGGCGCGTCCTGCTGCCGCTGGACGGGACGGCGCGGTCCGCCGCGGCCGTCGCGCCGACGGCGGAGCTCCTGGCCCGCGGCGGCGCCGAACTCGTGGTGCTGCACGTCTTCGACGCCGAGACGGTGCCGAAGTTCTGGGATCAGCCCGCCCACGCGGGCCCGGCGTGGACGGAGGAGTTCCTGGCCCGCTACTGCAACCTGCCCGGCGCCCGGATGGAACTGCGCAGCGGGGCCGCCGCCGAGCATGTGGCGCAGGTGGCCGCGGCCGAGCAGGCCGACATGATCGCGCTGGCCTGGTCCCAGCAGCTTGGCCAGGGCCGCGCGCCCGTCGTGCTGCGCACCGTCCTGGAGGCGGAGGTCCCGGTGATCCTGGTGCCGATTCCCGCGGACTGACGGGACCTTCGGCTCTGCCCGGGCCGCGAGGCCGCTGATCGGCTTGCCTCATGACCGTTCACGTCCTCTGGTACCGGGCGGGAGGGAACCTGCCATGCGCATCGGCCTGATCGCCCCGCCGTGGATCCCGGTGCCGCCGCCGGCCTACGGCGGGACCGAGGTCGTCATCGACAATCTCGCGCGCGGCCTGCTGGCCCGGGGTCACGACGTGCGGCTGTTCACCGTCGGCGAGTCGACGTGCCCGGTGCCGCGGCAGTGGCTGTTCCGGTCGCCGGTCGAGCCGATGGGGGCCCCCGCCGCCGAGGCGGCGCACGCCCTGGCCGCCTACGAGGCGCTGGCCGACGCCGACATCATTCACGACCACACCGTCCTGGGCCCGCGGCTGGCTGGGCGGCGCGGGATCGCCCGGGCGCCGGTGGTGACCACCTTCCACGGGCGAGTCACCCCGGCCGACCTCCGCACGCTGGCCGAAACGGCTCGCTACGCGTCGGTCGTGGCGATCTCGCATGGGCATGCCCGCTGCTTCGGCGGCGTTCCGGTGGCGGCGGTCATCCACCACGGCATCGACCTGGACGTCTACGCGCCCGGACCGGGGACCGGCGGTTACCTGCTGTTCGTCGGCCGGATGTCCGCCGACAAAGGTGTGCACCACGCGGTGCGGGCCGCCCGGCTGGCCGGCTGGCCGCTGGTCATCTCGGCGAAGATGAGAGACCCGGCCGAGCGCGCCTACTTCGACGAACAGGTCCGTCCCCTGCTCGGACCCGGCGACGCCATACCGGCCGAGCAGCCGCTGGCTGCCCGCCTGGCCCTGCTGCGCGACGCGGCCGCGCTGCTCAACCCCATCACCTGGCCCGAGCCGTTCGGCCTGGTCATGGCCGAGGCGCTGGCCTCGGCCACCCCGGTCCTGGCCTTCCCCAACGGCGCGGCACCTGAGATCATCGACCATGGCCGGACCGGATTCCTGTGCCAGGGCGAGGAAGAGATGACCGCCGCCATCTCCGAGGTGCGCCGGATCCGCCGGCGGGACTGCCGCATCGCCGCCGAGCGGCGATTCTCCCTCGCGCGGATGGCCGCCGACCATGAGCGGCTGTACCGGGCCATCCTGGCGCGTCCCGGTCAGCTGACGTCCGGCCTGGCGAAAGCCAGCACAGGGTGACCGCACCCTGGTCGGCCGGCCAGGCGCCGGTCCTCCCCGGCCTGCCCGGTGCCACCGTGACCCTCATCGAGGGATCGGCGTTCTGCATCAGCGAACCGGGCGGCGACATCGCGGCGGGGCAGCCGCAGGGACTGTTCGTCCAGGACACGCGCGTCCTGTCGCAGTGGATCCTGACCGTCGACGGCCGGGGCGCCGAGCCCGTGACCGTCCAGCAGGCCGACCCCTACGCCGCGGCGTTCATCGGGCGCCTGCCACCGCCTCCCGGCGCCCCGGCCGATGCCGCGACGCTTGTCACCAGGCAGCGTTACATCGGCGACGGCATGCGCGAGGACATCGTCATCCGTAACACGGCCCGGCAGCCAGCCGAACTTACGGTGCTGCTCACCGTCGGTGCCGACTTCGCCGACTTGTTCGAGGTCAAGGGCGGCCCGGTGCGGTCCGCCGCAGCACGCGTGACCACCGCAGGCTCGGCGCTGGCCTTCGACGCCCGCCGCGGTGAGCACCGCCACGGCCTGCTGGTCCGCGGTGACGGGAACCCCGCGGCGGCCGGCTGCACCCTGGCCTGGCGGGCCGTGGTCCCGGCACGCGGCCGATGGCTGATCACCGTGGAGGCGGTGCCGGTTTACGACGGGATCCCGATGACGCCGCACCATCCGCCTGGCCGGCCCGTGGCACACGCGGTCCCGGCCCGCAGGCTCGGCGACTGGCGGCGCGGCGCACCCCGGGTACGGGCACCGGAGCCGGACCTGGCCGCGGTGCTGCACCGCAGCATCGAGGACATCGGGGCGCTGCGCATCTTCGACCCCGGCCATCCGGACCGGCCCGTGGTGGCCGCGGGCGCCCCCTGGTTCATGGCCCTGTTCGGGCGTGACTCGCTGCTCACCTCCTGGATGCTGCTGCCCTGGGACGACAGCCTGGCCGCGGGGACGCTGCAGACCCTGGCCGACCGCCAGGGCCGTGCCGTCGACCCGGCGACGGAAGAGGAACCGGGAAGGATCCTGCACGAGGTCCGGTTCGGCCCCGCGGCCCGGCTGACCCTCGGCGGTCGCAGTACCTACTACGGAACCGCCGACGCCACCCCGCTGTTCGTGATGCTGCTCGGCGAGCTGCGGCGCTGGCGGTGGGACCACGACCTGCCTGGCACCCTGCTCCCGCACGCGGACCGGGCGCTGGACTGGATGCAGCACTACGGGGACGCCGACGGCGACGGGTTCATCGAATACTGCCGCAAGACTCCCGCGGGCCTGGTCAACCAGGGCTGGAAGGACTCCTGGGACGGGATCAACTTCGCCGACGGGACGATCGCCGAGCCTCCCATCGCCCTCGCGGAGGTGCAAGGCTACGCCTACGCCGCCTACCGGGCCCGGGCCGCCTTCGCCGTCAGCGAAGGCGATGCCTCAGGAGCCCGGCACTGGTCCGCCGCGGCCGCCCGGCTCAAGCGCGCGTTCAACCAGGCCTTCTGGCTACCGGACCAGGGCTGGTACGCCGCGGCGCTCGATCGCGACAAGCGGCCCGTCGACGCGCTCACCTCGAGCGTCGGGCACTGCCTGTGGACCGGCATCGCGGATGCGGACAAGGCCGCCAGGATCGCGGACCACCTGATGTCGGAGGACATGTTCAGCGGCTGGGGGATCCGCACCCTGGCCGCGTCGATGGCCGCCTACAACCCCATGAGCTACCACAACGGCTCGGTGTGGCCGCACGACAACGCGCTGTGCGCGGCCGGGCTGATGCGGTACGGCTTCACCGCCCACGCCCAGCGGGTAGCCGAGGCCATCTTCGACGCCGCGGCCCTGTTCGGTCACCGCCTGCCCGAGCTGTTCTGCGGATTCTCGCGCGGTGACCACCTCGCCCCCGTCCCCTACCCCGCTTCCTGCTCACCTCAGGCGTGGGCCGCCGCAGCCCCCCTCCAGTTGCTCGGCACGCTGCTCCGGGTCACCCCCCAGCCCAGCGCACGGCGGCTCTGGTGCGCTCCCGCCGTCCCCGGCCGTTACCTTCCGCTTCAGGTGACCGGCCTGCGGCTCGGAACCTCACGCCTGAGCCTCGACATCCGGGCTGACGGCTGGCGCGTGACCGGCCTCGACGGTACCGGGATCGAGCTGGTCCGGGAGCCCCGCCATCCGTCCGTACGCACCCGCCCACGGTCCTTAGCCCGGATCGCCCGTCGGTGACCAAGGTCGCGCCAGGAAGTGCCGTCTGTCCCTGGCCGGCACGCACCCGGCGGTATCGGATGGAAGAGTAACTATAGGTAAAGCAGAGAAAGGCGGACCACATGAGCACTCTGCTACGCAGGGACCCCAAGACCATCGTCCCTGACCTGGTGGACTGGTTCGAGGAGCCGTTCCTCACGCTTCGCCCCTACCTGGGCCAGGCGATCAGGGTCGAGGAGTACGTCGAGGGCGACCACTACATGATCCGGGCGGAACTGGCCGGGATCGACCCGGGCAAGGATGTCGAGGTCACGGTCGGCTCCGGGTACCTGACCATCCATGCCGAGCGGTCCGACAAGGCCGAGGGCAAGCACCGGTCGGAGTTCCGGTACGGCTCGTTCACCCGCAGCCTCATGCTGCCGGTCAACGCCGACGAGGACGCGGTTACGGCCAGCTACCGCGACGGCATCCTCACGATCTCGGTCGGCCTGAAGGAAGCGAAGAAGGAGTCTGCCAAGAAGATAGAAGTCACCTCGGGCAAGTAAGTCCGGTGCCGAACTTGGCAGACGCATAGGAGATCGGCCACGCCCGGTCGCCGGGCGCGGCCGATTCGTGGGTCGGCGGTCGGCTGGGCCACCCCTGCTGGATAGCATCCGCCCGCAACTCAGGCGGGGAAGGGAGCGCACGATGCGTCATCACGAGGTCCGGGAGGTCATGACGGCCGACCCGCCGACGGTCACCCCGGCCACTCCGCTGAAGTACGTGGCTGAAATCCTGGTCAGGCAGCAGGTCAGCGCCGTGCCCGTACTGAGCCCTGGCGGCAAGGTCATCGGTGTCGTCGGCGAGGCCGACCTGCTCAGGAAGGAAGAGCTCCAGCGCGAGCCGGACGGCTGGCACGCGCTGTACCTGAGCTACCGGGCGCGGCGGGACATCGTCACGGCCGAGACCGCGGGGGAGATGATGAGCGCCGTTCCGGCCACGGTGCGGCCCAGCGCGTCCGTGGCCGAGGCAGCCCGCCTGATGGACCAGTACGGGGTCACCTGCCTGCCGGTGGTCGATGAGAGCGGGAAGCTGGTCGGGGTCGTCGGCCCGCGGAACCTGCTGCGCGTGCTCCTCCGGCCCGACGACGAGATCCGGGCGGAGATCGTCAACGACGTTCTCGTGGGGTACCTGGCCACCAACCCGGCCCTGGTGCAGGTCGAGGTGACCAACGGGGTCGTGAGGCTGGCTGGAGAACTTGAGGCCAGGAGCATGCTGGCCCTGATCGGTTCTGCGATCCGCGCCGTCGAGGGGGTCATCGACGTCCAGGGCGAGCTCGGCTACGCGATCGACGACACCAGGCCGCTCCCCGCTCCGGAGCGTGACCAATCTCCGCTCACTCGCGGCCCCCACCCACCGGTGGCGTCCCGCCGGCCGATCTAGCCCAGGCCACGAGAAGCCGAGAGGACCACATCATGGCGACGCCGTATCCGGTGGAGCGAGGGCACGGACGGGGCAAGCTCCGCATCTACCTCGGCGCCGCTCCAGGGGTGGGCAAGACCTACGCAATGCTCGCCGAAGGCCAGCGCCGCCGGGCGCGCGGCACCGACGTTGTCGGTGCGCTGATTGAGACCCACGGCAGGCGGCTGACCGCGGAGATGGCCGAAGGACTGGAGATCGTGCCGCGGCGCACCATGAACCACCGCGGCGCGACCCTCACCGAGATGGATCTCGACGCCGTGCTGGCCCGGCATCCGCAGATCGCCCTGGTGGACGAGCTTGCCCACACCAACGTGCCGGGCTGCCGGAACGCCAAGCGCTGGCAGGACGTCGACGAGCTCCTGAACGCGGGCATTGACGTCATCACCACGCTGAACATCCAGCATCTCGAATCGCTCAGCACCGTGGCCAGGCAGGTCACCGGCGTGACGCAGCACGAGACCATACCCGACGAAGTCGCGCGGCGCGCCGACCAGATCGAGCTGGTCGACATGACCCCCGAGGCGCTGCGGCGCCGGATGGTCCACGGCAACGTCTACCCGCCGAACCGGATCGAGGCCGCGCTGACCCACTACTTCCGGCCGGGTAACCTCACCGCGCTGCGCGAGCTGGCTCTGCTCTGGGTCGCCGACCGGGTGGAGGAGGGCATGCAGCGATACCGGGCCGAGCACGGCATCGCCGCGCCGTGGGAGACCAGGGAGCGGATCGTGGTCGGCATCGCCGGCGAGAAGGGCGATGAGGCCGTCATCAGGCGGGCCGCCAGGATCGCCGCGCGCACCCCGGGCAGCGACCTGCTCGCGGTCCACGTGGACCGCGACGACGGCCTGACCGCCGGGCCGGACGGCTCGCTCGACATGCAGCGCGCGCTGGTGGCCTCGATCGGTGGCAGCTTCCAGCAGATACCGGGTAGCGACGTCCCCGAGACGCTGCTGCGGTACGCCCGGGCCGAGAACGCGACCCAGCTCGTGCTCGGCGCGAGCCTGCGCGGCCGGTTCCTCACCCTGCTCTCGGGCAAGAGCATCCCGACCAGGGTGGCCCGCCGGGCCGGGCACTTGGACGTGCACCTGGTCAGCCGCGGCGACAGCGCGACCGCGCGCGGCGGGTCGCCGATGTGGGCGCTGGCCGGGTTCCGGTCACGCCGGGTGCAGGCCAGGCGGGCCAGCGCGGAGGCGGCGGCCCTCGCCCGGCTCGGCACCGCCGCGCTGCGCGGGCACGGCGACCCGCCCGCCCTGCTTGAGGAGATCCGCCAGATGTTCGGCCTGGCCGCGGTCAGCCTGCTGGAGCGGCGGCCCGACGGGCCCGGCTGCGACGTCGTGGCCAGCGCGGGCGATCAGCCACCGGAAGGACCCGGCGCGGACCTGGAGGTGCCGGTCGACGACACCATGACGCTGGCCGGCCGGGGGCATGTCCCGGGCAGGGAGGACCTGCGTGTGCTCCGCTCCTGCGCGGTCCAGGTCCTGGCCGGCATCGGCTCCCGGCGCCGGGAAGAGCAGGACGCCCAGGCCGCCTGGCACGTGGCCGACCTCCGCGGCCGGACCGCCCTGCTCGAAGTGACCGGCGAGAATGCCCGTGAGCAGCTCGCCGCGGCCCGGACGGCGCTCGCCGCGCTGATGGCACCGCAGGATCAGGGCAACGCCCTCACGCCGGCCGACCAGGGCAGGCTGCTCGCCGAGGCGGCCCGCGCCGTAGACCAGGTGAGCAGGCTGGTGGACGATCTGCGGGACCTTCGCCGGCTGCGCACCGGAGAGGTCGAGACCTACCTGCAGCCTGTCGATCTCGACGAGGTGCTGACCGCCTGTCTCGACGACCTGGGGCCGGGCAGCCGGCCGGTCACCGTCGACATGGCTGAGGACCTGCCCGACGTAATCGCCGACGCCGCGCTACTCACCCGGATCCTGGCCAGCCTGCTGGCCGACGCCGCGCACCGCTGCCCGGCGGGCGCGCTGCCGGCGCTCACTGCCACCTGCCCGGACGGCGTGGTCGAGGTCCGCCTGACCGACGCCGGGCCCGACGAGCACGGTGGCCCGGCTAGCCTGGCGCTCAGGCTGGCCGCCGACCTCGCCGAGGCGATGGGCGTCACGCTTCGCTGCGAGCGCGCCCCTGCCGGAGGCCGTACGGTGATACTTGTGCTGCCCGCCGCCGCGAGCGTGCCGGCCGGCGCACCGGCAAGGGAGAAGTACCCGGACGACGAGGTGCAGCTCACCTGACCGTGGAAAACCCTTCATTTACCCGAACGGACGGTGGTTCCCGTGCCAGCTCCCGGCCGCGCGCCAGTCGTGGTGATCGGCGTCGGCAACGAGTACCGCCGCGACGACGGCGCCGGGCCGGCGGTCGTCGGCCGGCTGCGCGGGCGGGTGCCATCCGGCGTCGAGCTGGTTATCACCGACGGCGAGCCCACCCGGCTGATCGAGGCCTGGACCGGGGCGGCGCTTGCGGTGGTCGTCGACGCTGTCCGGGCCCGGCCGCCGCGCCCGGGCCAGATCCACCGGTTCGCGGTGGACCGGCTGGACACCGCGGCGGGCCAGGCGGCGAGCTCGCACGGCTTCGGCCTGGATGACGCGATCGCCCTGGCCGCGGCCCTGGACCGGATGCCAGGCCGGCTGATCGTGCACGCCATCGAGGCGGCCGACCTGAGCCTGGGCACCGGCCTGACCCCGGCCGTCGCCGCCGCCGTCGACGTCGTGGCGCGCGCCATCATCAGCGACGTCGCTCACGGGTGCTTGAGGAACCTCAGATAGAAGGCCACGAATACGAGAACAATTCCGACGTTTACCATCAGCCGGTCCCAGAGGTGCTGCCTGAAAAATAGGACGTCCGCCCCGACCACGACCGCTACCATCGCGAGCACGTAAAGCACGGCGACTGCCTGTCTTCCCATCATTTCCTCCTGCCGTGTGTGACGGAGTCGAGCAAGAACGGCGCGCACGACCGGCTGGGCCAGGCAGCAGCATGCCTGGCCCTCACCATAGGCCGGCGAAGCCTACGCGGAAGGCTCGATTTCATGAGTCAAGCGTCCGCGGTGATCGCCTGCCGCCGTAGAGACCGAATGCCCGGCTCTCCGGGCCGAAAGGCCTATCGACCGAAAGCCGTTACCGGGCGAGGTCGGCTGTAGGGCCAGGGCCTGGCTCAAGGTCCCTCAGTTTTCGTGACCTTAGCCGCCCCCGGGCGGGCATTATGGCGGCAATTTCCCGATGATCCGCAGCGTCTCATCATGTGGCGAATGAGCAAGTGCCAAACAGGCCCACTGAGTCTCCTTCGCCGCTGGAGGTACACCGTGAAAGTCCGCATGGCACTGGCCGCGCTGGCGGGCGTGGCCGTGCTGGCGACCGTCGGGGTGGCGGCTACGGCTACAAGCGCAGGCGCGAGCACGACCCGGACCACCGTCAGCCACACTACCTACGCTCCACGCGACTGCGCAGGATGGCAGCTGTCGGCCACGCTGACCCGCGGCCCCAAGACCTGGGGGAATAACCGCGAGCTGGTGCTGGCGCTGACCAACACGAGCCGCTCGGCGTGCACCGTGTCCGGCTACCCGGGCCTGCAGCTGCTGGGCGCCGGGCACCAGGCGTTGCCCACGACCGTCGTGAAGGTTCCCGGGGCGCAGATCCCCGAGCGGACCTGGGGGCCGGCCGGGATCGTCCTGCTCCCCGGCCAGTCCGCGACCGCCGATATCACCTTCACCGTCCAGGGCCGGTTGCATCCGGCGCTGAACTACCCCGGACCTCCCTTCTTCCCGGTGAGCGCTGCTTACCTGGTGGTCACGCTGCCTAACGGCTACCCAGGCCACGTGCCGCCGTTCGGGCCGCGCTTCGTCCTGCGGATTCCCGGCGGTCTGGTGCCGATTGTGCAGTACCGGCTGTACGAGACCGCGCTGGCGGGGCAATTCCCGGTCTTCCGGTGATCTGAGGGCCGGGCGCTGCGTGCCGCCCCGCCGCGCAGCGGCGGGGCGGCCCTATGGCGCCGGCCGGCGTTGGTCCCGGGCTCCCCGGGACCCTCGCCTCTAGCCGGGCGGCACCGGGCCGAGTGCGCTGAAAGCGACAGGTTCAGGAGACGTGATCAAGATGCGAGCACTGGTGGTCTACGAGTCGATGTACGGGAACACGCACGTCATCGCCAGCAACATCGCGGACGGCCTGCGGGCGACCCACGAGGTGACCCTCGTCCCGGTGGCCGCGGCTACCGCGGATCTGGTCGCCCGGGCCGATCTCCTCGTCGTCGGCGGGCCGACCCACATGCACGGACTGTCAACCGCGGCATCCCGGCGACTTGCCGCTAAGGCGGCCGCCACGGTGGGAAGCGGGCTGACGCTGGACTCGGACGTCGCCGGCCCGGGGCTGCGGGACTGGCTCGACGTCCTCGCCGATCGACACGCGCCGGCCGCCGCCTTCGACACCCGGCTGACCGAGATCGCCGCGTTGACCGGCCGGGCCAGTCGCGGTATCAGGAGGCTGCTCAAGCGGCACGGCTACCGGCTCGTCATGCCCCCGGAGAGCTTCCTGGTCAGCCAGCGGAACATCCTGCTCGCCGCCGAGGCCTCGCGCGCCCGCCGCTGGGGCGCGGCGCTGGGGGCCGCCGCGACTACCGCTCACGTTCCCGCGCGTGCGCGGGCCGCGTGAAGCAGTCGGCCATGACCAGTGACAGGGGCATCCGCGCCTCCGATGAGGACCGGGAGTGGACCGCCGCTGCTCTGGGCGCGCATTTCGCGGCTGGTCGGCTGACCCTGGAGGAGTTCCAGGAACGCCTGGATCGCGCCTACGCCGCGAAGACCCTCGGCGAGCTCGCCGACCTGATGACAGACCTGCCGGCCGCCGATGTCAGCCCGCTCAGGAGACGGCCCGGCGGCGATCCCCCGCTTCCCGCGCCGCGCGCCCCGGGGACGGTCCAGGCTCGCGACGGCAGCCTCGGCCCCTTCTGGCGGCTGTGGTTCGCGGTGACCATCGGCGTATTCGTGCTCTGGCTGGTCAGCGGGCCGATTGCCGGCCCGTGGTTCTTCTTGGCCGTGATTGCGCTGGCCTTCCTCATGCTGAGGGGCTGGAGCAAGGGCATGGAGCGCCGGATCCGGTCCCATCACCATGACGAGCAGTAGACCACCCCCTAAGGTCGCAGGTCACCGCCAGACGGGACCATCGGCCCTGCCGGGCGCGGCAGCGGCGCGGTGGTATGGAAGCGACGGGAAGGACCCACAGCGAAGGACGCGGGGTTACGGGCCCCGACCGACGGCACGGCCTCCTGGCCGTACGGCTCGGCCCGCACACCGCGCAATCGGGATCCGCGAGAAGCGGATGGGTCCTTCCCGCCGTGCATCTAGCTACGGTTGGGAGGGGACCAGGTGGCCCGGAGCCTGCTCGTCGCGCCTGCCGCGCCGCACACCGACCTGGCCAGGACGTGCCTGGGGCTGCTGCGAGCCCTGGACCGGCGCGGCGTCAAGGTCGCCTTCGTCAAGCCGGTGGCCCAGCCGGGAACCGACGGCGGGCCCGACCGCTCGGCCGCGCTGGTGACCGCGATCACCGCGCTCCAGCCCCCGGAGCCGCTGACCACCGCCGAGCTGGAACGGCAGCTGGGCGAGGGCGGGCTCGATGTGGTGCTGGAGAAGATCGTCGCCGCGTGGGAGCCGATTTACGCCGGATCCGAGGTCGTAGTGGTCGAGGGACTCAGCGCGGAACCCCCGAGCCTGTACGCCAGTTCGCTGAATCAGGCGCTGGCCCGGGCGCTGGATGCCGATGTCCTGCTGGCCGCCAGCTGGACCGGGGGGGCTGACGCAGACGGACTCGCCGAGCAGTTCGCCATCGCGGCGGGCGGATACGTCTCCGGCGAGCAGGCGCGGGTGGTCGGCTGCATAGTCCACGGGGTGTCCGAAGGCGATGCGGCCGCGGCCACCCAACTACGGGCCGCCCTCACCAAGCGTGGGCTCCGCCTCATCGGATGCGTGCCGCACCGCCCTGAGCTGACGTGGCCGCGGGTCCGCGATCTGGTCCGCGAACTGCATCCGGACGTGCTGCACGAAGGCGACCTGTCCCGGCGGATCAGGGACGTGGCGGTGTTCGCCCAGGGCATCCCCGGGGGGATCCGCGTCTTGGACGCCGGGCGGCTGGTCGTGGTTCCCGGCGACCGGCACGAGGTGATCATGGCGGCCTATTTGGCCGAACTCAGCGGAACCCACCTCGCCGCCTTGCTGCTGAGCGCGGGGACCGCGCCCGATCCGCGGGTCAGCCAGCTCACCCGGGCCACTGCCGCCGCGAACCTGCCTGTCCTGCTCGTCGAGCACGACAGCTACCAGACCGCGACCCGGGTACGGGATCTCGACCCGGGCCTGCCCGCCGACGACACCGAACGGATCGAGGCCGTCACGGACAACATCGCCGACGCCCTCGATCGGTCCTGGCTGGAGTCGCTGACCAGCACGTCCCGGCCGCGGCGGTTCAGCCCCGCCGCGTTCCGCTACCAGCTGGTCGAGCGGGCCCGTGCCGCCGATGCCCTGGTGGTATTGCCCGAGGGCACCGAGCCGCGCACCATGCGGGCCGCCGTCGAGTGCGCCGACCGCGGCATCGCCCGCTGCCTGCTGCTGGGCTCGCCCGACGAGGTAGCCGCCCAGGCCAGGCAGCTCGGGCTGCTGCTGCCCGCGGGCATCACCATCGTGGACCCGCGGGCCGTCGCCGAGCGCTACGTCGCCCCGCTGGCCGGACTGCGGCGCCATAAGGGCTGGACGGAGGAGATGGCCCGCGAGCATCTCGCCGACCCGGTCACGGTCGGCACCATGATGCTCAGGCAGGGCGAGGTCGATGGCCTGGTCTCCGGCGCGGTGCACACCACCGCGGCCACGGTCCGACCGGCGCTGCAGATCCTGGGCCCCAGGCCGGGCTGCCGCCTGGTGTCCTCGATCTTCTTCATGTGCCTGCCCGACCAGGTGGTCATCTACGGGGATTGCGCGATCAACCCCCAGCCCAGCGCCGAGGACCTGGCCGACATCGCCATCCAGAGCGCCGCGTCCGCGCGGGCCTTCGGCATCGAGCCCCGGGTGGCGATGATCAGCTTCAGCACCGGAACCTCCGCCGCCGGCACCGACGTGGACAAGGTCGCCGAGGCCACCCGGATCGCGCGCGAGCGCGAACCCGGCCTGGCCATCGACGGCCCGCTGCAGTACGACGCCGCTGCCATCGCCTCGGTCGGCCAGGCCAAGCGGCCCGGCAGCCCGGTCGCCGGGCAGGCGACCGTCTTCATCTTCCCCGACCTGGACACCGGCAACACGACGTACAAGGCCGTCCAGCGCAGCGCTCAGGTCGTCAGCATCGGCCCGATGCTGCAGGGCCTGGCCAAGCCGGTGAACGACGTCAGCCGCGGCGCTCTGGTCGAGGACATCATCTACACGGTCGCCCTGACCGCGATCCAGGCCCGCGCTACGCAACCCTGGTAATGACACGTGCCGGCGGCCTTGGCTGGCGGGCGTTGGTTCAGCCGGTACCGAGCTGGATGCGTCCCCGCCGTAGACCTGGGGAACAACCGAGTGCCCACCGGGGGACCTAGGTCCCCGCATCCCTGGGCGTTCGGCTCTCACATCCCAGGAACGGCCCGAGTGACCTGAGAGTGGAGGCCGCAACGTACGGCCGAACGAATGGGGTGCGCAATGAGCGTGACAACCGCGGCAGGGGCCAAGGTTTACCAGGCGCCCGGTGAAGCCGGCAGCCCGGTGGACGTCAAGGCCCGCTACGAGAACTTCATCGGCGGGCACTGGGTGGCGCCCGTGCATGGGGAGTACATGAAGGACCTGTCACCCGCCAACGCGCGGCAGTTCACCGAGGTGCCGCGGTCGACCAGGGAGGACATCGAGCTCGCCCTCGACGCCGCCCACGCGGCCAAGGACGCCTGGGGCGAGACCTCGCTGACCGAGCGCGCCAGGATCCTCAACCGGATCGCCGACGTGATCGAAGAGCACACTGAGATGCTGGCGGTCGCCGAGACCTGGGACAACGGCAAGCCGGTCCGGGAGACGCTGGCGGCGGACATCCCGCTGGCCGCGGACCACTTCCGGTACTTCGCCGGGGAGACCCGCGCGCTGACCGGGACGAGCACCGAGATCGATAAGGACACCGTGGCCTACCACTTCCACGAGCCGCTCGGCGTGGTCGGCCAGATCATCCCGTTCAACTTCCCGCTGCTGATGGCCGCGTGGAAGCTGGCGCCCGCGCTGGCCGGCGGCAACTGCACGGTGATCAAGCCGGCCTCGTCGACCCCCTGGTCGATCCTGAAGCTGGCCGAGCTGATCGGCGATGTCGTTCCGCCGGGCGTGCTCAACATCGTGACCGGCCCGGGCGGGGAGATCGGCAAGGCGCTGGCCACCAGCCGCCGCATCGCCAAGATCGCGTTCACCGGCGAGACCGTCACCGGCCGGCTGATCATGCAGTACGCAGCGGAGAACATCATCCCGTCCACCACCGAGCTGGGCGGCAAGTCGCCCAACGTGTTCTTCGCCGACGTGATGGACCGCGACGACGCGTTCCTGGACAAGGCGGTCGAGGGCCTGGTGCTCTACGCGTTCAACAAGGGCGAGGTGTGCACCTGCCCGTCCCGGGCGCTGATCCAGGAGTCGGTCTACGACCGGTTCATGGAGCGCTGCCTGGACCGGATCGGCCGGATCAGGCAGGGTAACCCGCTCGACGTGAGCACCCAGATGGGTCCGCAGAACTCCAGGCAGCAGCTCGACAAGATCATGTCCTACGTCGACATCGGCCTGGCCGAAGGCGCCGAGCTGCTGATCGGCGGCAAGCAGCCCGAGCTCGACGGCGAGCTGGCGGACGGCTACTTCTTCGAGCCCACCGTGCTCAAGGGCCACAACAAGATGCGGGTCTTCCAGGAGGAGATCTTCGGCCCGGTCCTGGCCGTGACCACGTTCAGGGACGAGGCCGAGGCGATCGAGATCGCCAACGACACCCTGTACGGGCTGGGCGCCGGCGTGTGGACCCGCAACGGCAACCTGGCCTACCGGATGGGCCGGGCCATCAAGGCAGGCCGGGTGTGGACCAACTGCTACCACCAGTACCCGGCCGGGGCGGCCTTCGGCGGCTACAAGATGTCCGGCGTAGGCCGGGAGCTGTACCGGGAGACCCTGACCGAGCACTACTCGCAGACCAAGAGCCTGCTGGTCAGCTACAGCGACCAGGCCTTGGGCCTGTTCTAGCTCACGGAACGAAGCAGAGGCAGAGATGGCATCCACGGGCGGCCGGCCTCGCATCGACCGGGTAACGGCCACGCCAGCGGCGCTGGCCGCCCTGGCCCGGCTGCGCGAGCGGCGCGGTGCGGTCCTTCTCTACCAGTCCGGCGGCTGCTGCGACGGCAGCCTGCCGGTCTGCCTGGAGCAGGGGGACCTGCGTATCGGCGACGGCGACGTGCTGCTCGGGTTGGTCGGCGGCTGCCCGGTCTATATCGACAACCGCCAGTACGCGGTCTGGAAGCACACCCAGCTCATCATCGATGTCGGTGAGGGGGAGCCCGAAGGCTTCTCCTTGCCGGCTGGTGACGGCCGGCAGTTCGTCACCAGGTCCCGGGTGTTCTCACCGGCCGAGCTTGCCTCACTCCAGGAAACCGGGGCCTCGTGCCGATTCACGGAAGGAGAACCGTCATCATGAGCCAAGCCATACCGGAGCCGGCCGTCACCATCTGCGCTCTCAGGGAAACGGCGCCGGGCGAGCAGCGCGTCGCGCTCGTCCCGGAGTCGGTCCCGGTACTGGCCCGCGCCCGGGTGCACGTCCTGGTGGAGTCCGGCGCGGGCGCCGCGGCGTGCTTCGCCGACAGTTCCTACGAACAAGCGGGCGCGGAAGTCGTCAGCCGGAACGATGCGATCGATAGGGCCGGCGTCATCGTCGGCATCGGCACGCCCGGGCCGGACCTGATCGCCCGGTTGCGCTCCGGGCAGACGGTCATCGGCATGCTGCGGCCGCTGGTCCAGCCGGATCTGGCCCGCCAGCTGGCCGGGGCCGGGGTGACCGCCATCAGCCTGGACGGGCTGCCGCGTACCGTGAGCCGAGCCCAGTCCATGGACGCGCTTACCTCCCAGGCCAACGTGGCCGGATACAAGGCGGTGCTCGTCGCCGCCGATAACTTCGGCCGGTTCTTCCCCATGCTGATCACCGCGGCCGGGACGAGCCGGCCGGCCAGCGTCCTCGTGCTTGGCGCCGGCGTCGCCGGCCTGCAGGCCATGGGTACCGCCCGCCGGCTCGGAGCCGTCGTGACCGGCTACGACATCCGGCCGGAGACCCAGGGCCAGGTGGAATCCGTCGGCGCGAGGTTCCTGCGGCTCGACCCGGTCGCGTCGGGGGAGGGCGAGGGCGGGTACGCCCGAGTGCTCACCGCCGACGAGCAGTCCGCCCAGCAGGACGAGCTCGCCGCGCACATCGCCCGCTTCGACGTCGTCATCGCCACCGCCCAGGTGCCGGGCCGGCGGCCGCCGCTGCTGGTCACCGCCGCTGCCGTCAAGGGCATGCAGGACGGCGCCGTCCTGGTCGACCTGGCCGCCAGCAGCCTCGGCGGGAACGTCGAAGGCTCGGTGGCGGATCAGACCGTGACGACCGAGAACGGAGTCCGGATCATCGGGGCCGGCAACCTGCCTGCCCAGATGCCCACCGCGGCCTCCGCCGCCTACTCGCACAACATCGTCGCCTTGCTCGCCGAGCTGGTCCGCGGTGGCGTGCTGACGATCGACCCCGCCGACGAGATCCAGGTCGGTGTGGTCGTCACCCACGAGGGCCAGGTGATCCACCCGGCGGTGGCCGCCTTGCTCGGACCGTCCGCCCAGGGAGGCAGTCGATGACCACGAGCCTGATGTCCGACATCTACATGTTCGTGCTGGCCATCCTGGTCGGCTACGAAGTCATTACCAAGGTGCCGTCCACGTTGCACACGCCGCTGATGTCGGCGTCCAACGCCATCCACGGCATCGTCATCATCGGGGCGGTCATAACCGCCTCGCAGGCCCGGACGGACGCGGGCTACGTACTCGCCTTCGTGGCCGCGTTCTTCGCCGGGATGAACGTGGTCGGCGGCTACGGCCTCACCGACCGCATGCTGCAGATGTTCCGCAAGCGGCCCGCGCCGCCCGCCCACGACCGGACGAAGGAACTGTCATGAACGCCGTCACCATCGCGGTTGACCTGGCTTACCTGCTGGCCGCCGCCGGCTTCGTCGTGGCCCTGCACCTGATGAACTCCCCGGCCACGGCCCGCAAGGGCAGCCGATTGTCCTGGCTGGGCATGATCGTCGCGGTGGCCGCGGCGCTGACCAGCGTGATCCATGGCGGCACGATCACGACGACCGGCTGGATCGTGCTGTCGGTCGGCGGCGTCGGCGGCGCGGCGGCCGGCCTGGTCATGGCCCGCCGGGTCAAGATGACCGACGTCCCGCAGGTCGTCAGCATCTTCAACGCGGTCGGCGGGGGTGCCGCCGCCCTGGTGGCGGCCGGCGACTTCGTCCGCCTGGCCGGCGACGGCGGTATCTCCGGCCGCGTCATGATCGCGACCGTCCTCGACATCATCGTCGGGCCCGTCACCTTCTCCGGGTCGCTGATCGCCGCGGGCAAGCTGCAGGGCTGGGTGAGTTCGCGTCCTGTGGTCTTTCCCGGTGCGCGCCTTATCACCGCCGCCCTCACGGTCGTCGGGGTCGGGGCAAGCTGCTACCTACTGGCAGGCCATGACTCCATCGCCATGCTGATCCTCGTTGTCTGCGCCGCCCTGGCCTTCGGCGTCACGATGACGATGCCGATCGGCGGGGCGGACATGCCCGTGGTCGTCGCCCTGCTGAACTCCTTCACCGGCATCGCCGTGGCTATCGCCGGGTTCGTCATCGACAACGGCGGCCTGATCATCGGCGGCGCGCTGGTCGGCGCCTCCGGCGGCATCCTCACGGTGCTCATGGCCCGGGCCATGAACCGCTCGGTGATCAGCGTCATGCTCGGCGGCTTCGGCACCGGCGACAGCGGCCCGGCAACCGGCCCGGCCGCGGTCGGCGCGGGCGCCAGCATCCGGCGCATCTCCGCCGAGGACGCCGCCATCCAGCTTGCCTACGCCAGCAAGGTGATCATCGTCCCCGGCTACGGGCTGGCCGCCGCGCAGGCCCAGCACGAGGCGGCGGAACTGGCCGCGCTGCTCCAGGAGCACGCGACGGTGTTCTTCGCCATCCACCCGGTGGCCGGCCGGATGCCCGGTCACATGAACGTGCTGCTGGCCGAGGCGAACGTGCCCTACACCGATCTGAAAGAGATGGACGCGGCCAACCCCGAGTTCCCGACGGCGGACGTGGCCCTGGTTGTCGGAGCCAACGACGTCACCAACCCGGCCGCCCGCCGTCCGGGCAACCCGGTGTCGGGCATGCCGATCCTGAACGTCGACCAGGCCAAGAGCGTCATCGTGATCAAGCGGTCCATGGGACACGGCTACGCGGGGATCGACAACGAGCTCTACATCGACCCGAAGACCGGCATGTTCTTCTCCGACGCCAAGTCCGGGCTGGCCGAGATCATCGCCTCGGTCAAGGCCCTGGTCGCGAGCTGATCGCCGAACCGCCGGTGGTCTGGGTCGGATGCCCTGTCCTGAGGCGCGGACGCGGCCCAGCGGGACTCCTGCTCGTCATCCCTTCTTCCGCTGGCAGGCGCTCGTCGATGTGATAGGGAACCCGCAGTGTCATCGCTTGCTCCAGTCAGGCCGCCGCCGGATGGAACTCGCTGGTCAGCGGATCGCGGAGGTACCGGACCGGCGGCTCGCCGGCCACCACGCGCGCGACGGCGGTCAGCAGCCGGGCCACGTCCTGCTCGGAGGTGTTGATCCCGGCGCTGGCCCGGACGGCTCCGGGCATCGCACCATGACCGTCATCGCCTGCTGGCGCTGGGCTGGGCCCGAGCAATCTGGTCAGGTAGGGATCGGCGTAGAAGCTCCCGTACCGCACGGCGATCGCCTCCTCCGCGGCGAGCCGGGCGGCGACCAACGCACCCGGCACGCCGTCCACGGTGAACGTAGCCACGGGCAGGGTCTCGGTGCCGGGACCGGGGCCCAGCAGCCGTACCGCTGGGATTGCCGCCAGCCCGCGGCGCAGCGACCCGGCGATGCGGCGGTCATGGCTCGTGATGGCGGGCCAGCCGACGGCCTCCAGGGCGCCGATCGCCGCACCCAGGGCTACAGCGCCGATCAGGTTGGGTGACCCGGCTTCCTCGCGCTCCGGGGGATCCAGCCAGGTCACCTCGCCCAGGCCGGGCATGGCCGCGGCACCGCCGCCGACCAGGAACGGATCCCCGGTCATGAAGACCCGCCGGGGCCCTACGAGCACACCCGCGCCGAACGGTGCGTACATCTTGTGGCCGCTCCAGGCCAGGAAGTCCGCCTCGCGCGGCAGCGGCCGGTGCGGCGCCAACTGGGCCGCATCCACGAGCACGGGGATGCCGCGGTGATGCGCGGCAGCGATGATCTCAGGCAGAGGCGGCAGCCAGCCGGTGACGTTGGATGCGCCGGTGATCGCGAGCAGCCGCGGCACAGGCCGCTGGTCGAGCGCGGCCACGACGTCCTCGGTCCCGAACGTGCCGTCCTGGCCGCATTCCACGAACCGGCAGGCAGCCGCCCGCACCCACGGCAGCAGGTTGGAGTAGTGCTCGGCCACCGTCGTGACGACGACGTCGCCAGCTCCCAGCCTCAGCCGGTAAGCCAGGTGATTGATGGCCTCGGTCGTGTTGCGGCAGATGATCGCCACATCATCGGAATCCCGGCCGCGCCCGGCGAAGGCCAGCGCGGCACGGTGCGCGCTGGCGAAGCCGAGCGCAGATGCCTGAGACTTGTAGCCCGTGCCGTGATGCACGCCCGCATACCGCGGGACGAATGCCTCCACCGCGTCCATCACCTGAGGCAACGCACTTGTCGAGGCGGCGGCGTCGAAGGAGACATATGGACGCTCTGCGCCGTCCACGCAGGGGACCCGGAGGCCGTCACCGACGAGAGCGACAGGCAATGTTACCGAGGACATATCCCGACCCTGCCGGACACCAGCACCGGAAGCGAGGGCCTTTGGTCCCGGTGCTGCGGAAGAAGTGCCCGAGCAGCTGGCCTGGTCCGCGGGAACCCGAAGCCGGGCCGGACGTGGCATCCGGTCACGTTCTGAGCTAGGGACTTCACGCTGGGGATGTCGGGACGAACGTCCCTACTGTCCGGCACCGGCATTCGCGAGCCTGGTCATGCGGCGGATCGCGTGCGCGGCGCTGGAGAGCCGGATCGCTGGCCTGGCGGTGTGGTCGGCTGGATAGGGGCGACTGCTGGTGAGGCAAGACCTACCGATGGGCGGCCGGTCGGCATGACTGGCCTGCCGCGCCGCTGCTGGGTTGTGGCGCTGGCCGTGCTCACTGCGACGACCATGCTGACCGCGGGGTGCGGGGGAAACAGCACGGCGACTGCGCTCCGCGACCGCCTGCTCGCGGTGACCGACCTGCCAGCCGGATGGTCGGCGGTGCCCGTGAACCCGGACAGCGTGCAGACCAGCGCGCCATGCCTGTCGAGCCTGGCGGCCAACCCGGAGGGATGGACCTACCAGGTCGCGGCCTTCGTGCAGGGCACGGCCATCCCCACGCTATCCGAGGTCCTGGTCACCGGCCCGCAGCTGCGGCAGAGGTGGGAGAGCGTGGCGCAGGCGCTGTCGCGCTGCCGGACGGCCACCTTGACCATCAACGGCACCAAGGTCAACGCCACCGTCCGGCCCCTGCCCTTCCCGCGGGTCACCAGCACGTCTTCCGCCTACGCGTGGGGGTTCACGATCTCGGGCATCCAGATCGGCTTCGACCTGATCCTGTTCGAGACCGGGACGTATGCGGGCTATCTGGCCTATTCCGACCTGGGACCGCCGGCGGCGGCGACGGTGAGGGCGTTCGCGGACGCCGCGGTGGCGAAGGCGGAGACCGGGGCGACGGCTCGGATCCCGGACGGGGTCTCCGTCGCGTCCGCGCCAGTGCGGACGGCGCACACGGCGCTGGGCACGGTCGCCTACCGTACCGTGGGCAGCGGACCGCCCCTGGTCATGATCACCGGTTACGGCGGAACCATGGAAGGGTGGGACCGGCGCTTCGTCGACGCGCTTGCCCGGCATTACCGGGTCGTGATCTTCGACAATGCTGGCGTGGGCCCGACCCAGGCCCTGCCCGCGCCGCTCAGCATCGACGCGATGGCCAACCAGACCAGTGCGCTCATCGCCGCGCTCGGCCTCAGCAGGCCGGACATCCTCGGCTGGTCGATGGGCAGCATGATCGCCCAGGCCCTCGCGGTGCTCCACCCGGGCCAGGTACGCCGCCTGGTCCTGTGTGCCAGCTACCCGGGCAACGGGACGGCGATTCGGCCCTCCGAGGCGGCGATACACGCGCTCACCAGCGGCAGCCCGCAGCAGGCGCTGGCCGACCTGTTCCCGGCCGGCCAGGGAGCCGCGCAGAACACCTACCTCGCGGCGATCTCCAGCTATCCGGCCGCACCCGGGGCCCCGGCCAGCACCGTGGCCGCCCAGGGGCACGCGATCGACCAGTGGTGGGCCGGGCAAGACCCGGCTGGGGAGCAGGCCGGCGAGATCACCGCCCCGGCCCTCATCGCCGACGGCACAGCGGACCGGCTCGACCCCCTCGCCAACAGCCACGCCCTCGTCGGCCTGATCCCCGGCGCCAAGCTCACGCTCTACCCCGACGCCGGCCATGCCTTCCTATTCCAGGACCAGGCCGCCTTCATACTCCTGATCGAGTCGTTCCTCGGCTGACCGTCGACCGCCCAGCTCACCCTCGCCTGATCCACCATGGCCACCTGGCTTACTTGTCCCGCCGCGGTGCCAGCTTGGCCGGCACCGCCGGGCCGCGCACGGCAGCTTGCACGGTCCAGATCGCCGAGATCAGCGCCTCGAACCTGCACAGGACGCGGCGGAGCGTGGCAGCGTCGCCGGCCTGTGCCGCGGCGATCGCCTCGTCGGCCGCCGCAGTGAGCCGGTTCAGCCGTACCTGCAGAAACGGACTCGCGCCCGGGTGGCGCCTGCCGTGCCCGGCGGCAAGCACGGCACGGGTGGCCGCCCCTGCCTCGGCGATGACCGCGGCGGTCGTGCAGCCGATTTCGGCCGCGGTCGGCGCCAGTCCGCCTTCGGCGCTGGACAGCATGCGCAACTTGAGCATGTACGACTGGCACCGGAGCTGGTGAGCGTGGATCTGGTCGTCGGTGGTCACGGCAATTCGGCACCCTTCATATGAGGGACGCCTAGATTTTGACGACCCTCGCACCCGGCGTTCCAGGGACTATGGTCCCTTTATTCCTGAGTTCGGCTTCCTGGGAGCCAGCGGAATGCTTTCGTCGCGAACGTATTTCACCACCCATTTATCCCGAACGAATCGGCGTGACACCTTCCCGGCCGCTTCGCCGCTCGAGTGGATGACGCCAAACATCGGATCTCTTATCCCGGATGTATCGGCGTATCGGACTGTGGCGTTGGTTCGGGTTCAATCAGCGAAAGGCCGATTACCGCGAACTTGGCGAACTCGTGATCAGGCCGCTTCTGCGGGTGCCTCGGTGAACTGGCTGGTGTACAGGGAGTAGTAGGTGCCGCGCCGGCGGAGCAGCTCGTCGTGGTCGCCCTGCTCGACGATCCGCCCGTCCTCCATCACCACGATCGTGTCCGCGTTGCGGATAGTGGACAGCCGGTGGGCGATGACGAAGCTGGTCCGCCCCTGCCGCAGCTTGGCCATCGCATCCTGGATCAGGACCTCGGTGCGGGTGTCCACGTTGCTGGTCGCCTCGTCCAGGATCAGGATCGGCGGGTCGGCCAGGAAGGCGCGCGCGATGGTCAGCAGCTGCCGCTGGCCGGAGGAGATGTTGGAGGCCTCCTCGTCCAGCAGCGTGTCGTAGCCGGCGGGCAGGGTCCGGATGAAGTAGTCGGCGCGGGCCGCGCGCGCCGCGGCGGCGACCTCCTCGTCGGTGGCGTCCTGCCTGCCGTACCGGATGTTGTCCCGGACGGTACCGGCGAACAGCCAGGTGTCCTGCAGCACCATGCCGAAGCAGCGGCGCACCTGGTCGCGGGTCAGGTCCCGGTAGTCGGTGCCGTCCAGGGCGATCCGGCCGGAGCCGATCTCGTAGAAGCGCATCAGCAGGTTGACCACCGTGGTCTTGCCCGCCCCGGTGCGCCCGACGATCGCGACGGTCTGCCCGGGCAGCGCGTCGAGGCTGAAGTCCTCGATCAGCGGCTTGTCCGGCTCGTAACGGAAGCACACGTGCTCAAGCGTCACCCGCCCCGCCGTCGGTACGCGCCCGGGACCCGTCACGGCGCGCTCGGCTGCCTCCTCCGGCGCGTCCAGGAACTCGAACACCCGCTCCGCCGAGGCCAGGCCGGACTGCAGCATGTTCATCTGCCCGGCGATCTGGCTGATCGGCATCGTGAACTGGCGGGAGTACTGGATGAACGCGATCACGTCACCCAGCGAGATCCGGCCCGAGGCCACCCAGTACCCGCCCATGACCGCGATCACCACGTAGTTCAGGTTGGACAGCACCTGGATGGACGGCTGGATGAGCCCGGACAGGAACTGCGCGCGGAAGCTCGCCTCGTACATCCGCCGGTTCTGCCGGCCGAACTGATCGATCACCGCCTGCCGCCGGCCGAACGCCTGCACCAGCGCGTGCCCGGTGTGCGTCTCCTCGACCAGCCCGTTCAGCGCGCCGGTCTCGTCCCACTGGGCGGCGAACTGGACCTGGGACCGCCGCGCGATGACGAAGGTGATCACCAGCGCCAGCGGGACGACGCTCACGCACACCGCGGCCAGTAGCGGCGAGATCCAGAACATCATGCCGAGCACCCCGGCGATGGTCAGCACCGAGGTGAGCAGCTGGCTCAGGCCCTGCTGGATCGTGGTGGTGAGGTTGTCGATGTCGTTGGTGACGCGGCTCAGGATGTCCCCGTGCGGGTGGCTGTCGAAGTACCGCAGCGGCAGCCGGGCCAGCTTGTCCTCGACCTCCCGGCGGAGCCCGTACACGGCGCGCTGGGTGATGCCGGCCATGAGGTACCCCTGGCCGAAGTTGAAGCAGGCTCCCAGCAGGTACACCAGCGCGGCCAGGCCGAGCACCTGGCCCAGCCGGGTGATGTCGACGCCGGTGCCCGGGGTGACGCTCATCCCGGCCAGCATGCTGGCCAGCTGCCCCTCGCCGTGCGCGCGCAGCAGCGCGGTCACCTGGGCCTGCGTGAGCCCCTTGGGCAGCTGCTTGCCGACGAGGCCGTCGAACAGGACGTTGGTCGCGTTGCCCAGGATCTTGGGCCCGGCCACCATGAACGCCACCGACGTGACGCCAATGGCTACCGCCACCGCCAGCCGGGCCCGCTCGGGCCGAAGCCTGGCCAGCAGCCGCCGCAGCGTGCCCCGCAGGTCCCTGGCCCGTTCGGCCGGCTGCGCCGCACCCGGCCGCCCCATCGCGGCCCCGCGGGCCATCCCGCCTCCCGGCCGCCCCATCATCATGCCGCTGCCTCCTCGCCGAGCTGGGACATCACGATCTCCCGGTAGGGAGCGCAGCTGGCCATCAGCTCCTGGTGGCGGCCGAGGCCGGCCACGTGACCGTCGTCGAGCACGATGATCTGGTCGGCGTGCATGATCGTGCTCACCCGCTGCGCGACGATGACCACCGCCGCATCGCCCGTCGCCGACTTCAGGGCCGCGCGCAGCCGGGCGTCGGTGGCCGAGTCCAGCGCGGAGAAGCAGTCGTCGAACAGGTACAGCCGGGGCCGTTTCGCCAGCGCCCGCGCGATCGAGAGCCGCTGCCGCTGCCCGCCGGAGACGTTGGTGCCGCCCTGGTCGATGGCCGCGTCCAGCTGCCCCGGCATAGTGGCCACGAAATCAGCCGCCTGGGCGATCTCCAGGGCGTGCCAAAGCTCCGTCTCGGTCGCCCCGGGCCGGCCCAGGCGCAGGTTGCTCGCCACCGTCCCGCTGAACAGGAACGCCGCCTGCGGCACCAGCCCGATGCCGCGCCAGAGCTCCTCCAGCTCCTGTTCCCGCACGTCGACCCCGTTGACCAGGACGCTGCCCCCCGTGACGTCGGAGAACCGCGCGATGAGGTTGAGCAGCGTGGTCTTGCCGCAGCCCGTCCCGCCGATGATCGCGCTGGTCTGCCCGGGCGGGAAGGTGAACGACAGGCCGTCAAGCACCGGCCGCTCGCTGCCCGGGTACCCGAAGCTCACGTCCCGGAACTCCACCAGGCCGGTTACCGACGTCGGCCGGACCGGGGCCGGCGGGTCGGTGACCGACGGCACCGTGCCCAGTACCTCCTGGATGCGTTCTCCGCTGGCCACGGCGCGCGGGACCAGGATCACCATCATCACCGCCATCATCACCGAAATCAGGATCTGCAGGATGTAGGTGAGGAAGGCGGTGAGGTTGCCGATCGGCATCGAGTCCTCGCTCACCAGCCGGCCCCCGAACCACAGCACCGCCACGCTGGACAGGTTCAAGATCGCCATCAGCGCGGGCATGGCCAGGGCGAAGATCCGGTTGACACGCAGCGCCGTAGTGGTGAGGCTCGCGTTCGCGCCGGCGAACCGCCGGCTCTCCGATCCGCCGCGGACGAATGCGCGGATCACCCGGACGCCGGTGATCTGCTCCCGCAGCACCTGATTGATCCGGTCGACTTTGGCCTGCATGGACCGGAACTGCGGCACGACCAGGACCAGCATGGCGCCGATGACCACGGCCATCACCGGGACCGCGACGCCCAGCAAGGGCGACAGGGCCATGCCCTCCCGCAGGGCCATGATCACGCCGCCCACGCACATGATCGGGGCCATGACCATGAGCATCAGCGCCATCTGCAGGAACAGCTGGATCTGCTGGATGTCGTTGGTGTTGCGGGTGATCAGCGACGGCGTGCCGAAGCGGTTCACCTCGCGGGCGGAGAACCGCTGGACCTTGGTGAATACCGCGGCCCGCAGGTCCGCCCCGGTGCCCATGGCCACCCGGGACGCCCAGTACACGGCGACAATGCCGACCGCGCCGACCGCCAGCGCGATGCCGAGCATGACGGCGCCGGTGGTCCAGATGTAGTGGACGTCGCCCTTGACCACCCCGTTGTTGATGATGTCGCCGTTGAGGTTGGGCAGGTACAGGTTCCCGACCGTCTGCGCCACAAGCAGCGCCACCACGATAGTGACCTGGCCCGCGTACGGGCGCAGGTAGGTGCGCAGCAGCCGGGTAAGCACGGCGGGGTTCCGGCGTCGACGGGAGCGTCCATACCGGCACCATGCCGCCGTCCCGGCTCCGCCAGGCAGGGTCGGCAGGTCCATATGGGCGGGACCTTGGCCACCTCAACCGCGTACGCGCGCTGACCGAAGTACCACTGCCGTTCGGATACACCAGAAGATCTAAGCCGAACGGGTGGTGGTTTCACGCATGATCACCGGGCAGCGGCCTGGTTGCAGGCGGTTCTGGTGCCCGCGGCGCAGCCGGAGCGCAGTCGCCGGGAGGCTGAGTCGGCGGCCTGGCGCAGCCACTCCGCCTGCTCAGGATCCAGGTGCTCCTGGCACGAGAGCAGTTCCCTGGTCTCCGCCTCGAGCAGGCGGATCGTGGCCAGGGTTCGCTCGGCGTGACCGTATCCCATGGCTGTGTCTCCTCCCGGGTCGTGGTCGCGTCAGGCCCGGGCCAGCGGAATGCTCAGCGGCTCGGCCGCGGGTCCGTTCATGAAGGCCCATGGTCCCGCAGGCGGCAGGCGCCGGGCAGAGCCATAGGTCCCGTGAGCTGGCGGCAGGAAGTCCCGATCTGGCTGGCCGCGCGCCTGTCGGCCCCCCAGCCCGCTCTATCACCGCCATGACGGCCACTACGGCCTGATCGACACGGGCGGCGCGGTCCTGGAGCAGTGAAGGATCCGCGCGACGGCGGCTTCAGGCGATCCGCGGCGCGTGGAGTGCGCGGTGCTGGCTTGCGGGACCTTCGGCCCTGGCGCGAGGCCGGCGGCCACCTCGATGCTGGGGCTCGTTGACGCGCTGAGACGGGAGGGCCGGATGTGAGCTGGCAAGACAGGGCCGCCTGCAGGGGCTGGAATGCTCAGCTGTTCTTCGGCCCGGACGGCGAGACAGGGCAGGACCGGGAGATCCGGGAAGCGAAGGCCAAGGTGATCTGCGCGCGGTGCCCGGTCCGGGAGCAGTGCCTCACCTACGCGCTCAGGAACTCGATCAAGCACGGGATCTGGGGCGGGCTCAACCGGGAGGAACGAACCCGGGAGCGCCGCCGCCGGTCACCCAGACCGCAGGCCGCGTAACAGTACCGCGCGCATCGCTGCGCGAGCAGGTAGCCGGGCACCGGCCGCCACGGGAACTGGCCCGGGCTGCGAACCCGGCCGTCACCGCGGGATTCAGGTGGGCGCCTGAGGTCTCGCCGATCCCCGGATCTGAGCGAGATCCTCAGGTGACGCCTCCCGGAGGGTGGGCCAGCCAAAACCGTTGGCGCCGCAGACGAACTCCCGCTCCTCGCCCTCCTTTAGCGAAATCCGCATCTCCTTGGACCTGCGCAGAAGGACCAACCGCATCCGCAGGCTGTGTTCCCCTGGATCCACATTGAAGACCCTCACCTGCTCGTTCCCGATCTTGCCCGCGGAGTGGTCGTCGAGAACCACCGTGAAGTCCCAATGAAGCCTGAAGAGGCGAGCAAGCAAGCCGACAGGGAGCACCGTCGCGAGCGACACCGACCAGTCTTGCTTCGGCCGCGAGACCCTGATCACTGACATAACGCAAGGTCCTTTTCGTACTGCAGGGCGTTGGCCTCCACGGAACCCTTGATGTAGAAGGCAACGCAGCCCGATGGTACACCTATCGATGATCGCTCCCGAACGCCTCATCTGCGGCACAACTGCGGGCCCGAGACCGACGGCCACTCGCGCCCGGACAGCTCTGTTCCCTGACGGGGTGTCCCACAACAGCGTCAGCGATCAGGCGTCCTGGCTCGCAAGGCGGTAGGGCAGCGTGACGAGCCCCGTGCCCCTGTCGCGCCCGCGTCAATCAACGGGTGCGATTTCGTCCTGTTACCTGACTCCTGTCACCGAGTCGGCTACCGCCCAGCCGTGGCGCTCTGACACGCCGGAGCCCTGGTTCAGGAGTCTGGCGTTTGGGCTGATCAGGTACGGCGCCTAGGCGCACGGCGAAGCCCCTGGTAGATGAGCGATCGACGAAGGCCTCGTCCGCCTCCTTATTGCGGGGCAGAACCGGGCGCACCGCACAGCTTCTTGTGCGTCTGTCCGGATGCCGTGCTCACCCGCCGCAAGCGACCGTCTGCAGCTGACCTCGTTCATCACCTGGGGTGTCACCAGGCGGGCGCCGTGACCCAAACCGGGCATGGCAGCTCCGGCGGACGATCGCCGGAAACGCGGATTACCGGCCTCAGGCCCGCTTCGCGGGCACGGAGAACCGGTCACCGAGAGCTTGCCGGAGCGCGCTGGCGATCTGCTGGTTGTCGTTCGACTTAGCTTCCCATTCGACGATACGACTGCCCGTTTCGGTGGTGAGGGTCAGCCGCCGCCTGATCCCGATGCCCCGGGTCGCCAGCGTGGCCGAAGTCACCTGCGCCGTCGGCAGCGTCCAGTTATCAGGGTGCTGGCCCGCCAGCTGCTCAGGGCTCAGCGCGTCCAGCGCCGCGTTCGCTCCGGCCCCGGCGCGGCGGGCGGCAGCGGATGCCGCGCCCCGGGTGGCAAGGCCGTCCAGTGCGCTCGCCCGCACCCCGACGAGGCAGTCATCGAAGATGACCAGGTTCTTACCGGGCACTGCACGCCACCCGGTGTACACGCGACGGACACGGCCAAGATACCGGCTCACGGGGCCCCCCAAGAGTGACTGACCGCCCGGGTCCTGACCCCCCGGACGCAAGGCTCATACTGCCACCAGCAGGCCGATAGCGCGAGTATCGCGCCACGAAATACGCAACCCCCGCACCCTGCCCTTTCGCAGATCCCAGAGACCTTCCGTCCACCCTTGCCCGCCCGTCCCATGAAGAAGGCCTGCGCCAGTGCGCCTACCGTTCCCGGCCCTGATGCGGCGTGAACCGGCTGGATATCGCATGCGACAGATCGGTGAGAAGGCGGCGGTGGTGTTCGGGGGGACGGCGTGCCAGTGGCAGAGCGTCACCGCCGACCTGGGAAGGGTGTGATATCCACAGGTTCCCCGCTGACGGCGGTGGTTACCTGCGCCGGGTCGTTGCAGGTATCTGACGGGTTGGCGGTCGGCTGCGAACCGATTGTCCGGCTGTGATCACCCGGAGGAGTCCGGTGAGGGCGGAGAGCGCGCCGATTCCGGCCAGCGCGCAGCTCATGTCCGGGCCGTAGAGGAACAGCCCCTTCCAGTTCACCTTGAACAGGGCTGCCGGCATGACGGCTACGGCGGCCGGGATACCGAACTCCCACAGCAGCGGCACGGCCCGGCGGCGACCCTGCGCCGGGCCGTGCCGTCGGGCCAGCCGCGCCAGTGACCAGCCCTCGGCTGCCACGGCGGCGTCGAACCCGGCGTAGAAGGCGCCGATACCGGTGTCCCTCACGGTCCCGCCGGCCACCATCCCGGTCACGCTTTGCTCGATCGCCAGCAGCCCCGGCGACGCCCCGCCGTGGGTACCGACGTTGAACAGCACGACCATGCCCCAGTTCCCTTGCGGGACCAGGGCCATGCCAGCATGAGCGCCGGGTTCGTCGCCGGGATGGTACGAAGCGTGCACCCCGCCCCTGCTCAATATCCCGCGAACTCGCTCGCTGCAAGCGCCAGTCGTGTCCGTCGGCGGCGCGGGAACCTTCGACCGTGTGTTCCACCGGACTGGCCGCGGTCCTGCTGGCATTGTCGCGGCGACGGCGTCCGCGCTGAAGCAACCAACTCCTGCCTGGTCCGGCGTACCTGTCGAGGGCACTAACGCTCTCTCGGGTGGGATGCCCGGAACTTCCTCAACAGGCTTGTCAGCCAAGGCGGCCGTCCAGTGCCGCCGTGATCAATGGCACGATGGAGGCAACCGACTCCGGGAGGTGACATGGCTGAGCAGGCACCTGCGTATTTCCGGGCGGTAGCGATCGACTTCGACGGTACCCTCGCCGACGGCTCGGTCGCTCCCGGCACGCTTGCCGCGCTCGCGGAGGTACGCTCCCGGCAGGTCCGGGTGATACTGGTCACCGGGCGGATCATCAACGAGTTGCGGGCCGTGTTTCCTGATGTCGACGATCACGTCGACGCCGTCGTGGCAGAGAACGGCGCCGTGCTGGTCACCCGGGCCCGCATCCGCCGGTTGGCCGCGCCCGTCAGCCGTGAGGTGAGCACTGGGCTGGCCGCCCGCGGCGTGGCGCACCGGCGCGGGCAGGTGCTGGTGGCTTGCGCCGCGGCCGACGAGGCGGCCGCTTTGGCGGTGATCCGCGAGCTCGGCCTGGACTGCCAGTTCGTGCGCAACCGTAGCGAGCTGATGATCTTGCCTGCCGGGGTCACCAAGGGCGCTGGCTTGCTCGAGGCGCTGGGTGTCGTGGGCCTGTCGCGGCATAACACCATTGGGGTCGGCGACGCCGAGAACGACCACAGTCTGCTCGACGTCTGCGAGGTCGGCGTGGCGGTGGCTAACGCGGTCAACGCCATCCGCGCTCACGCCGACATCGTGCTGACCCTGCCGGACGGCCAAGGTGTCGCCGAGCTGCTCAGGGGACCTCTGCTGAGCGGCCGAGACCACGTCTACCCGCGCCGCTGGCAGCTCACCTTGGGGACAGACGATCAGGGACAGGCGGTCACCTTGCCGGCCTCCCAGGTGAACGTCGCCGTCTGCGGCGGTAGCGGGCAGGGCAAGTCGTACCTGGCCGGACTGGTCCTGGAGCAGCTGGTACAACTCGGCTACTGCGTGATCGTCTTCGACCCCGAAGGAGACCACCGAGGGCTCGGTGAGCTTCCGGGGGTCTACGTCACCGGCGGGCACGAAGCACGCCTAGCCGACCCTGCCGACATCGTACGCCTGCTGCGCGAGGGCTACGCCTCCGTCGTAATCGACCTGTCCCACCTTGACGCCGCCGGCCGTGCCGACTATGCGGCCCGCCTGACGGGCGAAGTCGAAGCCCACCGTGCCGCGACCGGCCTGCCGCAGTGGGTGGCCGTGGACGAAGCCCACGGACCCATCGGGCGTAACGGGGCCGCGCATAGCTTGTTCAACTCCGCCGGCAAGGGCTACCTGATCGTCACCTGGCAGCCCGACGAGTTGTCGGCCGACGCGCTCGCCGGCCTCGACGCCGTCATCGCCCTCGGCTCACCGGACCTTTCCAGCCGGTTCGTCGACCTGACCGCGGCGGTGGCCGACATGCGGCGAGCCGACGTCGCCCGGCTCCTCGACGGCCCGACCGGGCGGGCCGTGCTGGCCTGGAGGCAGGGCCCGGACCGCGCCGTGGCCTTCACCATCGGCTGCCGCGCCACTCCCCATCTGCGTCACGAGCACAAATACGATCAGCACGGCGTCGAGCCTGCGCTCCGGTTCCACTTCCGAACCGAGCCCGACACCCCCACTGGAGCGATCGCCGCGAACCTCGCCGAACTGGAAGCCGAACTCGGCCGCTGCGACGAGGGCGTCTTGCGCCACCACTGCCCGGGCCGGGACTTCTCCCGCTGGGTATCCGACGTCTTCCACGACAGGGCGCTTGCCGTCCGCCTCAGTACCGCCGAGGCCTCCCTCCCGGCACGAAGCCCCAGCGCAGTCGTCGAACAGGTACGTCTGGCGCTCATCGCTGCGCTCCAGGACCGGGACCTCCGCTGACCTCCGTCGGTCCACGGCCGTGGCTAGGAATGGTGACCGGTCGCCTCAGGAGCCGGTGGCCCGGTTACGGACCACTACGACGGGGCAGGTGGCATGGTGTACGCAATGCTGGCCGACCGAGCCGAGCAGGGCCTCCGCGAACCCGCCGTGACCGCGGCTGCCGACCACCAGCAGGTCAGCTCCTGCCGACGCATCCAGCACCACCCGGGCCGCGTAGCCCTCTACCACCCTGGAGGTTATCGTGACCCGCTCTGCCGGGCTGGACGCTTCGGCGATGACGTCGGCGAGAACCTCGGCGGCGATCTGCTCGAAATCGATATCGGGCGGCGCGGGCACCGGGTACCCGTACGTGGCGGGGAATTCCCATGCGATGACCGCTTCCACGGTGGCACCGGTGAGCCTGGCCTGGCTGAGCTCCGCTTCGGCCGGGGCTGCTAAGCTAAGGCTGCTTCGGCCTGGTCGCCACGCCGAACCTCCCTGCGCTCACCGCCCAGCTCCGCCGCCATGGCATGACGGAGCAGGAAGTGCACCGCGTGTTCGCCACCTTCAACGCTGCAGCCCCGCGCTGGCCGACACCCGAGCCCTTAGGCCCGGCGATAAGGGAACTCCGTCCCTTCAGGAAGGGACGCCGCAGCCGGATGCTTGAATCATGAAGCCCAGATTTCCGCACATAGGCGCCGACGTGGACGGGCCGGAATCCGACCGCCCGCTCGACGAGAGCCTGCCAACGTCGTCATTCCACGCGGCCCGAGCCTGCTGCTGCCCGGCGCAGGCCGTGGTAGGGGTGATCATGCCGCCGATCGCTGAGCGGCGGCACTCCGTGGGCCTGCTGCTGTGCGGCCATCATTACCGCGTCTCCCGCAGGGCTCTGGCCGCCGCGGGAGCCCGCATAGAGGACCTGCCGGGCAAGACTGGCGCCGCGGAGGCGGCGCTGCTGAAAGGCGTTCACCGGGATCACGCCTCGGCCCGGGCTTAAGAGAGGGAAGGCGCCGTGAACGGCGAGACCGAGCGGGTTCCGCGCCTGATCGTGGGCATCAGCCGCTCGCGGGCGACTTGGTGGGCGCTGGCGTGGGCGGTCGGGGAGGCCCGGCGGCGCCGGGCCGGGCTGCTGCTGGTCAATGTCTTCCGCCCGCCGATAGCTCCCTCTCTCGCAGAGACCAACCCGGGCTTCGTCGACACGCCCCGCGACCCGTACGCCGACCAGGTGGCGTACGGCAACACGCTCATTCAGACAGCTATCAGCCAGGCCGTCGGCCGGATGCCCGGCGACATATCCGTGGAGCAGCGGGTCATCTCAGGCCGGACCGCCGCGGAGCTCGCCAGCTTGGCTTGGGGCGGTGACATGCTGGTGCTCGGTTGCCGACACCGCGGATGGCTGCGCCGACTCGCGCCCGGCTCCGTGGCGCGTGCCTGCGCGCGGCGCACATACTGCCCGGTCGTGATCGTGCCCGAACCGCCGCCCATCGTGTTCCCCTTGCCCGCGCCGGCCGACCCGGCATACGGGCACCGGTTCCGCTGGATGCCGCACCGCGGAGCGCAGGCAACATCGTGAGGATCATGCCCGGCAGTGCAGCGGATCGGATCGGCTCGGTCGGCCTGCCGCTGCCCGGCTGCGCGGTGCGGATCGCGGCAGATGGCGAGATCGAGGCCGAGGGCCCGGACGTATTCCAGGGGTACTGGCAGGACCCGCAGGCCAGCAGCGCGGCGTTCGACGGCCGGTGGCTGCGCACCGGGGACCTCGGCCGGGTCGATGACGACGGCTTCCTCTATGTCACCGGCAGAAAGAAAGACATGCTCCTGACCGCCGGCGGCCAGCATGTGGTGCCGTGGGTCCTGGAAGACAAGGTACGCGAGCACTGGCTGATCGCCGAATGCGTCGTGGTCGGCGAGCGGCGCCCCTATGTCGCCGCGCTGATCACCCTGGATGAGGCGGCCTTCGCCCGGTGGAAGCAGCGGCACGGCAAGCCGGCCCGCGCGACCATCGGTGAGCTGCGCGACGATCCGGATCTGCGCGCGACCGTCCAGCAGGCCGTGGACCGGGCTAACGCCGCCGCGTCCCGGCCTGAAACAATCAAGCGGTTCCGCATCCTGCACGGCCCGTTCCGGGTCGGCGCCGAGCTTACCCCCACCGGTAAGGTCCGCAGAGACTACGTGCTGGCCAAGTACGCCAGCGATATCGACGCCCTGTACGCGTGACTACTGCTCTGCTTCTTGCCCGGCCCGTTGATGTGTTTCCTCTTCTGCGCGGCGACGCGTCTCCTCCGCGCAGGAGTCGTAAGACATTTGTCCTCTCCCTGCCGGGCGCTCTGGTCCTCACCCAGGGCATCACTGCGGAGACGCGACAGGTCAGGCCGGGCGATTACGGAGTGACCACGAGATGACTCTTCACCCTGGCAACACCGGGTGCCGAGGCTGCGGCAGCCCTGGCCGCCGCCGCCTCGTGCATCGAGTGCACCTGCCCGTAAAGCTCCGCGGTCTGGCCGGATACCTCAACCTTGATGTGACGAGCGTCGATCTGCGCCTGGCGGTTAAAGGCATCCTCGATCGCAGCCTCGACCTCCTCCGGGGTAGCTGACGGCTTGACGGTGATGCTGTCCGTCACGCCGATCACTCCCCGGACCTGGCCTACCATCCGCTCGACTTCGCGACGCTGGTAGTGGTACTCCACCTCACCCTCGAGCGTGACCCAGCCGTCTTGCACCAGGGCCTGGACCGTTCTCTCGGGAACCTGGACGTTCGATTCCAGGACGTGCGCGATCGCTGTGGCGATGTCGGAGTCGTCCCGCGGCGAGCCGGGCAACTTGACCTGCAGCTCATTGGCCACGGCCTTGACTCCGTACACTCCCTCGGCCGCCCGGGCCGCGGCGGTTTTCTCCGCGTAGCTCGTGAGCAGGCTCAGCCAGGTCACGTGCAGCTCCCACCACTGCCTCGACCCGATAGCAGGCTGGGGCATCACCCCGGCCGGGTAGAGGGCCGCGGCGATGACCAGCACGGGCACAAAGTGCCACAGGTAGATGGTCATCACCACGCTGTTCAGGCGCTGGACGAGGTTCCGCTCGCGTGGTCAGGCCAGCAGACTGATGGCGGTCGGCTCCGCCGCGAGGACGACCTGGGCAGCGGCGAAGGCGAGCAGCGCGATCGACGGCGGGCTGGTGTTATGGTCAGCCATGTCCGCCGGAAACGCCCGGATGTCACCAGCCCGGCCAGCAGCGCGCCCCCGACGGGGGCCAGCGCGTACGGGCACCACCGGGCACGGGTCAAGATCCCGCCAGGCGAAGCCCAATCGGTGGATCGAGCCCCACACCAGCAGGTAGTTTGCGTACCCGAGCACGCGCAGTTGCCGCCATGCCGTGCGGCAGAGCGTGTTCGGCGGCGTCGCGGCCGTCCGCGCAGCACTCGCAGCTTTGTTAGCCACGGTGCGTGCGGCGTTCGCGTACGGGGCCGCTCAGAACCCGGGGTCGTCCCCCGGACGCTCCGAAGATCCCCTGGCGGGCCCCCGCGAAGGGTTGCCGGGCCACGAGGGTCCGTTTTGCCCCCGGGCACGCCCCGGCGGGCCTTGATGTCCGGCAGCCGCCGGCTTCTCCGGAAAGGTCAGAGAGAGTATGTCCAGGTAAATCTGTGAGGGACGAGGTACGAACCTGATACGGCGCAGCGCCTGCTCCGGCCCGGCGGACTCGATGATGAACTCGCCGTAGCCCAGCATGCGGCCGAAGACGCTCTCACGCAGCCTGAGGTCGGTCACCTTCGCCAGCGGCATCATCTCGACGTTGGTGAAAAGGAGGCTGGTAATCAGCATCAGCCGGTTCTCGGTGACGACGAAGTACCTCCGCCACCAGATAGCAACCTTCCAGCCCTGCCACACGAACAGCACGCCCCACAGCATCCAGACGACCAGGACGAGCCCGTGGTTGCCGTGGGCGGCCCCGGTCACCAGGCCAGCGAGCATTGCGCCGCCCAGGACCAGGAGCACCGAGCCGATAATTGCTGCCGGGTGCATCCGTACGGTGCTGACCACTCGCTCATGCGGCATCAGGTACTTGTGGACTGCGCGAGAGGGCAGTTGGGGCGCCTTGGCAGTCAAATGGACCATAAACTCACGACCTCACGGATGTACCCGGCTGCGCCGTTACCGGCGGCAGTCCCAGCCACGGGATAGGCTTTGCCGCTGCCGTCCCGCAGCCTGACAACAAACAAGATCGGACTTCCGGTGATATGCCGCCCAGAGCCATTCGTCACGCACCTACGGGCCGTATGGCCATGAGCAGCGGCCGGACAATCTCGGTAACGGCATGCGGGGCCACTGCAACGTGGTTCGCCCCGAACTGCGCAATCGGGAGCAGGAACGCAGCCAGGACGCGGATGCCGACAACGTGACTACTCCCGAAGGTCCGATCACAGGACTTTGCTCAGGCCCACACGCCTGCCTGGGCTGTCCATCCGAGGTCCCGGCGTAACAGCCAGAAGCCGTGGTCACGGTGTGCCGGTTCCGGTCCGGCCTGTCATGACCCGGACTGGGTGTTCCAGGATGGCCCGGTACAGCCGGTGGTAGTCGGCGGCCATCCGGGCCAGGGAAAACCGGCCTTCGGCGGCGGCGCGGCACCAAACGCTTCGACCGCCGGGTGGCGGCCGCAGTCCTGACTCCTGGCTCGCCGCGACTCCAGGTGGAGAAGGGCCAGCTCGGTTGTGTTGTCAGCCTCCCAGCACAGCAGCATGTCGGTACTTGAGAGGTCCAGCTTGCCGCCGACTACGGCGAACGAGGAGATCCCCATGCCCAGCTGGCAGAACTGCTCGAGAAGCGCTGCACCGACCCCGCCGGACTGGACGGTCAGGCCGACGCTGGCCCGGACCTGTCCGGCGGGGAGCAGCAGATGGTCTTCCTGGCCAAGGCGCTGATCTCACAGCCGGCCTACCTGCTGATCGACGAGCTGTCCCTGGGCCTGGCGTCCGTCGTCGTCAGCCGCCTGATCCCGGTGATCGCAGCGGTCGCCGAGTCAGGCAGCGGGGTGCTGCTGATCGAGCAGTTCGCGACCGTGGCGCTGGACCTCGCTAACCACGCGCACGTAATGGAAGGAGGCCGGATCCGTTTCTCCGGCCCGGCCAGCGAGCTGCGCGGCCACCCGGACCTGCTCACGTCGGCGTACCTGCTCCGCGGCAGCACCGCCGACCCCGGCCCCTGGGCTGCCCGTCGGGGACCGCGACTCCGGCCGCCTCCCGCAACCCCTTATTTCTTGATGCCGAACGAACGGTGGTATCACCGCCCGGGCGCGAAAAGCCGCGGGCGGGGTCGTGCGACCCCGCCCGCGGCCATCGGGCTCTAAGGCCGGATTAGTGGTAGAAGGGGAAGGGGAAGGGGACCGCGCAGCCATTGCCGTACTCAAAGAATCGGAGCCACGGGTAGTACTGCGGGCACGCTGGCCTCACGTGGTAAGCCAGCGACCAGGAGCCACTGCCGGCCTCGGAGCCCGTCTCGGACCACGTCCCGGAGACATGCCCGCGCCCGTCGATGTATCCGTTGAAGGTCCGAGTTCCCTGGAAGCCGGTCGGATACTTGAAGCTGAATGTGACCTGATTCCGGACGACCGTTCCGTGAATCGGCCCGGTTTGTTCGCCTGGCATCAGACCCAGATCGGTCAGCGATCCGCTGAGGCAGCTGCCCCGCTGGACGAAATGCACTGCGTACGTGTACGAACTGGTGCCGTAGCTGAGGTCGACCGTGTTGTAGCCGTTGACGTCCCACCGCTCGAGATGGCGCAGGCTGCAGAACGGGAAGAACGGCGACGAGCTGCTCGAGGTGGTGTGTGTGGTGGTGGTGACGGCTGCATTAGCCGACCCCGCCCCCGTGAGGATCAAGGCCGCGATCGCCGGTCCGGCGAAGGCGCCCATGATCGCTGCTTTGGTCGCGAATCTCATAGAGTTCCCCTTCGGTAACAGGCCGCCGTTGCCGTACTGGTGACTCTGACCCCTGCCGTCATGCACCCGGGCTAGCCCTGCTTGTAGCCACACTGTTTTCGTCGCGGCACTGATCCGTATAGGGACTTGCGCCATCATGCCTGCGGACCTTCGTCCTCCGAACAGCTGCTAACAACGGCTGGCCGCGCAGGCCATGACGCTGTCCGGCGGCGAGCAGCAGATGGTCGTCCTGGCCCAGGCGCTGATCTCGCGGCCGGGCTACCGGCTGTTGGACGAGCTGCCCGTGGGCCTGGCCCCGGTCGTGGTCAGCCGCATCAATGGTCCACCCCAGCACGACCAGGAGCCCCGGCCTGGCCGACGTGACCGCCACGCTCAGCTACCAGCAGCTCATCTCCTCCGGGACCGGGATGGCCTTGGCCCCTTCGGGCCTGCTGCACACCGCAACCAAGTGATCGAGGGCGCCACGTCCATCACGGTCACCGACGTCGGCAACCATCACACCTACGCGGCCACCGTGGTCGGCTACGACCAGAGCCAGGACATCGCCATGCTGCGGCTCGCGACGGCATCGGGACTCAGGACGGTGTCCCTGACCGTTTCATCCGCGGTGAAGACCGGTGAGACGGTGGCTCGCCATCGGCAATGTGGAGGGCCAGGGCGGAACGCCAGCGGTCGCGACCGGCGCGGTCACTGCCCTGGACCAGTCCATCGCCGCCATCGATGAGGGTGCGGGCATCTCAGAGCAGGTGACCGGGCTGGTCCAGGCCGGCGTTCAGCTCCAGTCGGGCGACTCGGGCAGCCCGCTGGTCAGCCCGGCCGGGCAGGTGATCGGCTGAACACCGCGGCCTCAGCACAGTTCCAGATCAATTCCGGAACGACCCAGGCGTTCGCGATATCCGCCAGCCAGGCAGCATCCGTGGCAGCCGCGATCACGGCAGGCAAGGTCTCCGCCCTAATCCATATCGGCGCCACCGCTTATCGATCAGGTCGGCCAGGCGCACGCGGCGAGCATCGTGTTTACCACGGGGCCGGGGGCTGAGCCAGCCGCTCCGGGTGACGATCGTCTGGCCGCGCGGAGCCTTCGCGGTCAGGCGATGGTGGTTCCCTGGTCGCGGTCACACGCGGCCCACCCGGCTAGCTGGGTTCGGTCAGATGACTGCCGCCCCTGCGCGGCTTCCCGGGCACGGGCAGTACAGGCCGGGCATGGCCGCTTGGCGCCACGGGTCGGCTCCCCAGGGGCTGGTGGTAGGCGGTCGCATGCGGAGTGCGACTCAGGCGGCACGACAAGGCTACCATCAGCGGCCAGCCTGCCTGCGTCACGCCCATGACCCGCTCGGCCAGGCCGAGCTGCCCGCCGCCCGCGACCAGCATCAGCGGAGCCGCAGCCGCCGAGGCCACACCCCACCGCGGCACCCTCCACAGCGCCACCGACACAGGTGAACCCCGCTGCAGCCACCACCGGCGCGGCAGCGCGCGCCACCGGCGGGTCCGGACGCCAGGCGTGCCTGTCACTGGGGCGGCTGCCGGGGCACCCGTCGGCCGGCCTTGCGGTGCCATGCCCGCCGTACCGCCGGATCCGGCCGACCCGGACCCCGGGGCGATTGCCGCGCTTCCGCCCATCGTCCCCGTGCCAGCCGTGCTCATCACCTGATCCGATCAGTATTTGCTTTGCTGCAAATAACCCACCGTGGCATGCCCGAGCGAGCCGGCTCCAGGGGCCAAGGTCTCGACCGGTCACGCCAGCGTCCCGGGCTGACCACTGCGCCGCGCCAGTCGCGTGCTCGCCCGCCGTCCCGTGCGGAAGAAGGCAGACCGCGCGCCTTCCGGCGCGCCTACCGATGCCGCAACCAGCGGATGAAGCGGGGCAGGCCAGGCGGGCGTACGGGCCGCTGTGGCGCCTGCAGCCACTAAGCTCCTAGACAAGGGCAGTGAGGTGCAGTGCCGCTCGATCCGGGCTGTCGGACCGGGCCGGATCAGTGAGTCATAGTCGCCGGCCAGCCAGTGGACGACATACGGCGGTGAGCCGTCGGCGTTCTGAAGGGCCACAATCGTGCCTATCCTGCCGGACGTACCTGGCTCGGGGCCCTCGATGATCAGTTCGTCGCCTACCTGTGCTTCCATGTCATCTCCGTTAGCTCGCCGGGCGGGCCGACGGGATTTCCGGCTTCCCCGGCCGGATACTCGATCGGCACTCTGGCCTGTTGAACATCGTTCATGGTGGTTGCGCCCGTATCTATCGGAATAGAGGCGTTCGGCCTGATTGCCGGTGAGTTCAGGCCGGGACCACAGGCCCGATGCCTCTCATGGCTGGGCTGGATCACCGGCTGTTTCCCGGCCAACCCGATGGGTTTCCTCTGAAGGGACGTCTTCCCGGCTAGCGGGATGCTGGAACCGGCGCGCGGCATGCCCGAGCCTCGGATACCTGGCACTGCCGGGCTCGCCCGTTCCCGCTGGCGGCACGTTCGCTGACGTCACAGCGCGGCCGGACTTACCGGGCCGAGATCGGCGGGTGGCTCTGCACCGGCACTGAGGCCGAAAGTCCCGGCCATTGAGGCATTAAGTCCCCTTGGCCCGCAGGCGCGCTGGGGCGTCGGATGGGATCACCTGTCAACCGTGGAGGAGGACACCATGGCCAAGCTGGCACGCCGCCCGGCATCCGCTATGTTCCCGGACCTGTCCGACTGGCTGGACTCGCCCTGGGCGGCCCTGCTGCCGTTCAGCTCGGCCCAGACGTTCCGGGTCGAGGACTACACGCGGGAAGGCCGCTATGTGATCCGTGCGGAGCTTCCCGGCCTGGATCCCGGCCAGGACATCGAGGTCACCGTCGATGACGGGACCCTGACGATTCATGCGGAGCGGCGCGAGGAGGAGCAGAAGCCGCATCGCTCGGAGTTCCGTTACGGCTCCCTTACCCGGTCGGTCAGGCTTCCCGCCAGGGTCGATCCCAAGGACGTGACGGCCCGCTACCACAAGGGAATCCTCGAAGTCAGCGTGCCGGTCCCCGAGGGCAAGCCGGAAGGCGGCAGGATCGCGATCGAGACGGCGGACTGATCCCTCCGGCTTCGGACACCCACGCAGGCATCCCGTGATAGATCTCGCCCGTCCGGCCCGGCGGGGCCACGGCGACAGCACCGCCGCATGAGAACGCCCTCGGCCATCTGACGGCCAATCTTCCGCGGCGTCACAGGTACTGATGCCGCACCCGTCAGCACCCGCTCAGCCCGGCACTTCGGGGATGCCCACTGTGCGCCGGTGCAGGATCAGGCGGCCGTCGGGCCGGTATTCGATCCGCGATCCGAAACCGCCCGGCCAGATGAGGTGTGCCTTGCCGGGCTGGCGGAAGCGTGCGGCCTTGACGTCCGCGATCTGGAAGCTGGCCTGGTGCGGCTCGATCTGACCCGCGGCCGGGTCATGGCCGACTGTCCGGGAGGCCGGGCTTGCCCGGCGCTGCGGCGGCCGGTGGCACGATGGACCCGCCGCGACTACTACCGGGTGCTCGGGGTGCTCATAAAGGCCGGACCTTCGCGATGAGTGCGGCCTGGCTCAGCCGGCGGGCCCGGCGGCGAAGATGATGGTGGCGGTGTGCGCCTGGCCGGCCTGGCCTACCCAGTGCAGGCTGGCCGCCTGGCCGGGGTGATAGGCGTTCAGCACCGACCGCAGGGACGTGGCCGAGGTGACGGCGTGCCCGCCGATCGAGGTGATCACGTCGCCGGGCACCAGCCCGGCCTTGGCCGCCGGCGTGCCCGGGGTGATCCCGGCCACGCCCGCCCCAGGGCTGGCCGGGTTGCCGGGTGCCAGGACCCTGTACGAGACGACCTGGACGCCGAGGAAGGCGGTGGCGCCGATGTGGACCGCGGCGGAGGCCCGGCCCGCGGCGGCCTGGCTGGCCGGGATGGCGAACCCTCGGACCAAGCCGGAGCCGATCTGGAACTGTGCTGATCCGGCGGTGTTCATGCCGATCACCTGCCCGGCCGGGCTGACCAGCGGCCCGCCCGAATCACCGGGCTGGAGCGGCACGCTGGTCTGGATCATCCCGGTGAGCTGCCCAGAGAGGCCTTCGGCCTGATCGGTCGCGATGATCGACTGGCCCACGGCGGTAACTACCCCGGTCGCAGCCGCCGGGTTTCCGCCTTGGCCCTGGGCATTGCCCAGGGCGAGCACTGTCTCGCCGACCGTCACGGCCGGTGAGGTGCTCAGCGGGAGGGTCTTGAGCCCGGATGCCCCAGCCAGCTGCAGCACGGCTATGTCCTGGCCCTGGTCGTAGCCGACGACCGCCGCAGTGTAGATACGGTGGTTGCCGACGTCAGTGACGGTGATGGACGTGGCGCCCTCGATCACGTGGTTGTTGGTGATCACCCGCCCGGACGGGGTCAGGACCATCCCTGTCCCGGATGAGATGGCGTGCTGGTAGCCCAACGTCGCGGTCACGTCGACCAGGCCCGGATCAATCCTGGCGGCCAGCGCGGAGGTCGGCGCGGCGGCCGGCGCGGCCGGGCCGCGAATCGCGCGGTACACCATGACCGAGGCCAGCACCGCAGCCGCCATGACGGCAACTGTGTAGATGACGATCAGGACATCGAAAAGCGACCGCCGCGGCGCCGGCGGCGGCGCGGGTCGGCCGGTGCCGACCGTCAGCAGTCCGTCATGCATCTCGCACTCCTCCGGAGTCTTCACCGTCAGGGCATCAACCAGAGCTGCGACCAGGTAGGGCCACAATTCCCCTACCGGGTGGACCTCGGTCCTGGAAACCGGTACCCGCCGAAGAGGCCGCGTGTGTAATCCGTTCGTTGCGGACGGACGGACCTGGGCCCTGGACTCTCCAGGTCGCCGCCCTACATGACGGGCGTTGTGCCGCGAGCCGGGCGGCC
>Ga0335074_10000326_pt1 | contig 71024 bp, 69 predicted proteins | sample Lox_Sample_23_FD_206715 | JGI IMG/M metagenome (GOLD analysis project Ga0335074, IMG submission 206715) | Soil microbial communities from Loxahatchee National Wildlife Refuge, Florida, United States - Lox_Sample_2.3 | ecosystem: Environmental > Terrestrial > Soil > Wetlands | place: USA...
CTCGCCGGGTGGCTCGACTTCTACAATCGGCGCCGACCACACGGCGCCATCAGCCACAAGCCACCCATCGCTCGCCTCAACGAACTGAACAACCTGCTCGGGTCCTACAGCTAGGTCGCGCCGGCCGCCACCTAGGTCGTCGCGTTGCCGTGATTCGGGCGAGCCGCCGGCCGCGATAGCGGCTAACCCCAACCCACGACGGGTACTGGCCGGGTAGCCGCCATGGCCAGGTGGAGTCAGGCTGTGCTTCGTCCCTCGAAGCCACAGAAAGGAAGCGCTCCATGTCCGCCATCTCCCCCGATCCCCAGCCCGTCATCGACGGTCGCGGCGGGACCATCCTCGGCCCGCGCAACGTCCCAATCGAGCTTGAGAATCCCGACGTCCTGATCTCGCCGACGACCGACGCCGGTACGGTGCCGAATCTGAAGTGGCCGTTCGCGCTGTCGCACAACCGCGTGCTGAGCGGCGGCTGGGCGCGCGAGACGACGACCCGCGAGCTCGCGATCAGCACCGAAATCGCGGGCGTCAACATGCGGCTGACCCCTGGTGGTATCCGTGAGCTGCACTGGCATAAGGAGGCCGAGTGGGCGTACGTGATCGCCGGCAGCTGCCGCATCAGCATTCTCGACGAGGAGGGCCGGCTGTTCATCGACGACGTCTCGGTCGGCGACCTGTGGTACTTCCCCGCCGGGCTGCCGCACTCGATCCAGGCGCTCGCGGACGGCGTCGAGTTCCTGCTGGTGTTCGACAGCGGGGACTTCTCGGAGAACGAGACGTTTCTCATCACCGACTGGTTCAACCACACTCCCCGCGAGGTGCTGGCGAAGAACTTCGGAGTGGCTGAGTCGGCGTTCGACAACCTGCCGACCGACATCGGCCACACCCGGTACATGTTCGCCGGCGAGGTGCCGCCCGCGTTGGCCGACGACGCGCCGGGCCCCCCGGCGACCCAGCCGCCCCAGTCGTTCACGTGGCACATGCATGCGCAGGAGCCGACGAAGACCCCGGGTGGTCAGATGAGGGTCACCGACTCGCGGAACTTCACCGTCTCTGAGCGGATCGCGGCGGCGCTGATCGAGATCGAGCCGGGCGGGGTGCGCGAGCTGCACTGGCATCCCAACGCCGATGAGTGGCAGTACTACCTCAAGGGGCAGGGCCGGATGACAGTGTTCGCGTCCGGCGGGAAGTCACGGACGTTCGACTACCAGGCGGGGGACGTCGGCGCCGTGCCCTTCGCGATGGGCCACTACATCGAGAACACCGGAGATGAGACGCTCGTATTCCTGGAGATGTTCCGCTCTGATCATTTCGCGGACGTCTCGCTGGCGCAGTGGATGGGTGTGCTGCCGCCCGAGCTGGTCAAGGCCCACCTCAACCTCGATGACGACGTGATCGCCGGGCTGCCTCGTACCAAGCCCGGAATGGTCGCCTAGCTAACCCATGCCTGAGTCGGGCGTCGGCGCTGTCCGCGCCGGCGCCCGACGGGGCTCATAGCCGTGTCTAGGTTCGCTTCACCACAACCGTTCGGCGAGGCCACGACCGCTACAGCCTGGGATCCTCATCGCGTCCGTGATGTGCTGTTGGCGGTCCTAGCGCTCGCGGCCGGATCGATTGATGTTCTGAGTTGGCTGGCGTTGGGGAAGGTGTTCTCCGCGTTCATGACCGGCAACGTGGTCTTTCTCGCTGCGGGCCTGTTCTCGCACCAGTCAGAGTTGTCGTTGCACGCGGCGCTAGCGCTGTGCGCGTTTGGGGCAGGCGCATGGGTGACGGCATTGGTGATGCCTCGCGAGCAGGCAAGCGTGCTTTGGCCCGCTCGGGTGACGTCCGGGCTGATCGCGTGCGCGGTCGTACAACTGGTGTTCTGGGGCCTGTGGGTGGCAGTTGGAGGCCACCCAGGATCCACAGAGATGGTCTTGCTCGGGATCTCCGCGTTTGGTATGGGCATCCAGACGGCCGCGGCGGTGACTCTTGGGGTCCACGCTGTCTTCACCACCGCCGTGACGGCCACCTGGACGGTGCTGGTGGGTGATGGCGCGCACTGGTCGGCGACACGAACCGAACGGCGCCGCCTCACCTTGGTGCTGAGCGGAACGCTTCTCGGAGCGCTTGTCGGGGCGCTGCTGCTCGCCCACCTCAGGCTGTGGATGCCACTGCTCCCGGCCCTACTGACCAGTGGTGTAGCGGTGGCCGCACACCATGGCATCGGGCAGTACGTCGAGCCGACGCGGGCCACCGTGTCAGCGGCGGCGCACCCGCTGGACCGAGCGTTCGGGCGATCGACCGGCGACTCTTCCCCACCGCCCCGTGGACGCTGAGCCGCACCCCGCGCCCGTTCGGCCGCTGGCGGCGTTCGCGGTCCCGAACTTTCGTCGCTTCGTCTCGGGCCAGACGGTCAGTCTCGTCGGCTCGTGGACGTGCTCTTGCTCACGCCGCCCACTGACGGCGGTATCAATCTCTCAGACCCCCGGGCATCGATGCCACGCGGCCTGTACGCGCCACGCAGCCAGGTATCGGTCCGCACCTGACAGGCCAGAGTTCTCGCCGCGCTGCATCTCCCAGCCGACTCGTCACCATCCATCACGACAGCAGCCCGCGCCGTCAGTCGAGCTGGGAGGCGCATATCGGTTACGAGAGACCTGCTCTACGGGAACATGAGCATCTCGGGCGTAACGCCGAATTCCCCGCTCCGCGCTGAAACCGCCCCTCCTCTGCCCCGGATCGTCTGCTCGGTGTGACGGCTTTCACCGCGTTTGAGGAGCGTTGGGGAGCCTTCCCACAACGACGGTACTTGACCCCACAACAGACCGTCGTTTGCAGGGATTTAAGAGGCGACGACCGGAATCGAACCGGTGTAGACGGCTTTGCAGGCCGCTGCGTAGCCACTCCGCCACGTCGCCGCGGGTCCGAAGCGTAGCGGTAGGCCTCCGGGGCTCAGGCGGCGCGGAGGAGGATGGCGTTGCCCGAGGGATCCCGGACGAGCACACCCGCCGCCTGCGGCTTGGTCGCGATTCCGGCGCTCCGCAGACGGTCCAGCACCTGCGCGAGAGCGTCGGCGTTGGGGAGAAGGATCTCAAAGCCGCGGAGCCCGATCGCCCCAGGCAGTGGCGGCGATGCGTCTCGGCTATGCCACGTGTTCAGCCCCAGGTGGTGGTGATAGCAGGCGGCCGAAACGAACAGGGCCCCGGGGTAACCGCGCACGGTGACATCGAAGCCGAGGATTCCGCTGTAAAAGGCCTCCGAGGATGGGAGCTCGGAGACCTGCAGGTGCACGTGGCCCATGCGAGTGCCGGGCGGCGCCAATGGCTCCAGTTGTTCGGCCCCGGCGAGCTCTGCCAAGAGGTTGCGCAGATCCAGGGGCAGCGTGGCCATTTCCAGCTGGTCGCCCATGTGGCGCCACTCCTCACGCGGGCGATCGCGGTAGATCTCGATCCCATTCCCATCGGGATCGGAGAGGTAGAGGGCCTCGCTGACCAGGTGATCTGACGCACCGTCAAGGGGCCAGTTCGCCTCGCCCAGGCGTGCCAGTGCCATGGCCAACTCACGGCGGCTCGGCACGAGGACGGCCAGGTGAAAGAGACCGGTCGCGTGGCGGTCAAGGGGCGCCGCCGACGCGTCACCGAGCAGTTCGACCAGGGGGTGCTCCCCGGCTGCACCGAGCGCGATGGTTCCATCCTCCTGCTCGGTGGCTTGGAGTCCCAGCGCCCGCGCGTAGAAGCGGCGTGAGGCGGCCAGGTCCGAGACGGTGAGGCGCACCGTTCCCATCGCCGTGCCGGGATGGATCTGGGCGCGAGAGAGGTGGTCTACCTCGGCGGTCGCGGTGCTCACGCGCCCTCACCCTCCACGGTGCAGCTTCCGCCCGCGCCCGCCCCAGGAAGGCGACCGAGCAACGTGGCCAGCTGGTCAAGCTCCTTCGGGCTGAAATGCTCAAGGAACAGCCGCTGGATACTTGCGATGTGGGTGCAGCCGGCGTCGCGGAGTTTGCCGTAGCCCAGGTCGGTAAGCCGGGCATACGAGACCCGAGCATCGTTCTCGCAGGCAACCCGCTCGATCCAGCCCGCGTTGACGAGTCCGTCGACCAGGCGGGTGATGCCTGAGCGGGTGAGCATCGTGCTCGTGGCCAGCGCCGACATCGGCAGCTGGCGCTCTGGGGCCTGGGCGAGGTACAGGAGCGCCTCGTAGTCACGCGTCGTCATGCCATGCGCCGCGACCAGCTCAGCGTCGAGCTGCCGAAGAATGGCGGCGTGGCTCTGAAGGTAGCTGCGCCATGCCTCAAGGGCAGGCCCCTGAAGCCTGTCTCTCGTCAAGGTATTCACAGCTGGGATTATAGTTGATGAGTCAAAGAATCCGGTGCCCGATAGGCTCGGCCTGAATGCGTGAGAACGCGCCCGGCGTCTGGCATTGGAGCGCTCGCCACGAGCACATCGGGACCGATGTGAGCTCGTATTTCCTTGAGACCGAGCGGGTTCTCCTGGATCCGATGATCCCCCCGGAAGGGATCGATTGGCTCGCCGATCACGGACCGCCCGAGCACATCCTGCTCACCAACCGCCATCACGATCGGCAAAGCTGGGAGTTGCGCGATCGGTTCGCCTGCAGCGTCCGTTGTGTCCGCAACGGGATGCACGAGCTCGAAGGCCGCGGGCCTGCGGAGCCGTTCGACTTCGGCGACGAGCTTCCGGGCGGGATCGTCGCCTACGAGGTCGACTCAATCTGTCCCGATGAGACGGCCCTCCATATCCCCGCCCACCGCGCGCTGGCCTGCGCCGACGGCGTAATCCACTACGGGTCGGAGCTCGGGTTCGTCCCCGAGCGCTACATGGACGATCCCGAGCAGACCAAGGCAGGCCTGCGTGCTGCATACGCGCGCCTCCTCGACCTCGACTTCGACACTCTCCTGCTGGCGCACGGAGCTCCCTGGGTCGGGGACGCCAAGGCCGCGCTGCGGCGTTTTGCCACGAGCTAACGGTCGCGCGCCGCGAGCATCAATATCCGGGGGATACAGACCGCGCCGCCCTCGGGATAGACGACCGACGAGGGGGGGCAGGGCCGGCCGGTGACCCGGGGGCCGAGGACCTCACACAGCCCGCCCGCGACGGGTACGCAGGCCTCGGTCTTGACGCCGCGTCGCAGGTCGCGAGGACTCGATGCGAGCACGGCGGCAACCGCACGGGCCGCGTCCGCCTGCGCCGCGGCGGTGGTGTATCCGGAGGTCCGCCCGGCTCGGCTCCCGGCGGCATCGGCGGCGGTGACCCCGGCCCGCCAGCCCTGGGCGTAGCCCTGCGCGAAGGCGCGGCGGTAGGCGCCTGCCCGAGCGTGCGCATAGCTCGACGCGGCGGCGCTCTGCCATGTGCTGGCGGCGGCAGCGGGGGAGGGCCTGACGATCTGTCCCACCCGGAAGCCGATGGCGGCGAAGAGGCAGACAACGAGCAGTGCCACCAACACGCTGAACGGCCTCGATCGCCTAGCCATGGCGCTACTGCCCGAGCGCGCGCTGGTAGGCGCTCCGGTAGGCCGTGGCATAGGAGCGCCGGTAACCGGCGCTATAGCCGGCGTGATAACCGGCCGCCCGGCCTGTGCTCGCTCCGGCCCGGCTTCCAGCGCGCGCGCCCGAGAGCATTCCCGCGCGGGCGACAACCGTCAGGTCGGGACCGCTCGAGCGTCCCGCGATAAAGGCGGCCACGCCGCCGCCAAGGCAGCTGATCGCCAGCACGACGGTGACTAGCAGCGAGCGCGTCATAGCACCGGTATCGGTCGCCCTGACGGGCGGCTTGACGAACGTCAGGCGGCCAGAGCCCGCGACCGCGACCCGGTGCCGTGCCGGCCGATGCAGCTGACCTGCGCGCGGCTGCGTCGGCCCGACGAGCTGGCCGGCCGGATCCCGGAGCGCGGGACCACGGCCACCCGCCAGCGCCGGCGCACGATGGCGTCGGCCACGGCAACCGGATCGACGGCGTAGCCGGCGACCCTGATGCTGTCTCGAAGTTCGTTCAAATTGGCTTCGTGATGTTCCACGATGACCCTCCGGGAGATGCATCGGCACAGCCGGGCGCGTTGTGCATCGGGTCCAGACCCCAAATCTCGATTCGCCCCGTCTGAGGAGCTAGACGTCAGTGCTGCGTCGACGACCGCGCCGGGCGAGGTCCAGCTCTTCCGCCGTCACCGCGTGGCCGGCGCCGCAACGAAGCTCGACTGACACCGGCTGACCGCAGTCGCGGTGCCGTAGCTCGACCGGCCCGCCGCGGTCATCGAGCCAGCGATCGCCCCACTGCATCAGCGCGACGAGCGCGGGGAAGAGGTCGGCGCCCTTCTCCGTCAGCTGATAGCGCTGGCGAGTGCGCTGACCGGGCTCGCGGTAGTCCTCACGTTCCAGGAGCCCGTTGTCAACGAGCTCCTTCAGGCGCGCGGCGGTCACCGGCTCGCTGATCCCCACCCGATGGGCGAAATCATCGAACCGAGTGGTCCCGTAGAAGGCCTCGCGGAGGATGAGGAAAGCCGACCGCGTCGGGATCACGTCGAGCGCCCTGGCGATCGTGCAGCGTTCCGCGTCCCAGGAGCTCCGAGGTTCGAGGGTGCCGGTCATGCGCAATGTCGGCTGCATGCCGCAAGCATAGCTGACTTTTGGATGCCTAAGTCAGATGTGTTAGGGTAGCTGACTATGTCGACCCTAAGTCAGCCCTCGAAGGTGATGGCCGATCCGGCGCTCGGCTCGTCGGCCCGGTCCGCCTCGCCGCAGCTCGTCCTGGTCATCGTGTGTGCCGGGGTCGTCCTGGCCAGCCTCGACCTCTTCATCGTCAACGTCGCGCTGCCTCAGATCGGCAGAGACTTCCATCTTCAAGGTGGCTCGCTCTCTGACCTCTCGTGGGTCCTGAACGCGTACGCGATCGTCTACGCCGCCTTCCTGGTTCTGTTCGGGAGGCTCGCCGAGCGCTTCCGGCGCGAGCGCGGATTCCTGCTTGGAGTCCTCATCTTCGTCGCTGCGTCAGCCGCGTGCGGAGCGGCCTCGAGCCTGCCCATGCTCGTCGGGTTCCGGATCGTCCAGGCCGCCGGCGCGGCGCTGCTCACGCCGACCTCGCTCGGCCTGATCCTGGCCACGTTCCCGGCCGAGCGACGGCAGGGCGCGGTTCGCACGTGGACCGCCGTCGGCGGCTTGGCGGCGGCTGCCGGCCCGGTGGTGGGCGGGCTCCTGGTCGCCCTGAGCTGGCGCTGGGTGTTCCTGGTCAACGTGCCAGTGGGGGTCCTCGCGCTGGTCGTCGGATGGCGCCGGCTACCGCACGTGCCAGGTCATCCCGTCCCCGTGCCTGACCTGCTCGGCGCGCTTCTCATCACCGGCGGGGTGGCCGCGCTGGTGCTGGGGCTGGTTGAGGGTGGGGGATGGGGGTGGGGGAGCGCCCGGACGGTTGCCGCTCTGGCGGGGTCAGTGACCGCGCTGTTGCTGTTCGGGCTCCATTCCGCTCGCCACCGCAATCCCCTGATCGACCGCGAGCTCTTCCGCCTCCGCCCCCTGATCGGTGCCTCGGCGGTGGCGCTCGTCTTCATGGCCGCGTTTAGCGGCATGCTTCTCTCCCGCGTGCTCTGGGCCCAGGACGTGTGGCACTGGTCGGCTCTCAGCACAGGGCTGGCCATCGCCCCGGGACCGGTGATGGTCCCGATCATCTCGTTCCTGGTCGCCGGGCGCCTGATTACGCGCTTCGGCCCCGGGCCCGTGATCGCCCTCGGCACCACGATCTTCGCTGGAGGCGTCGTCTGGTGGGGCCTTGCCATGGCCCTGCATCCGGATTACGTGGGCCAGATGCTGGGGGGGATGCTCCTGACCGGAATCGGCGTTGGCTTCACGCTCCCGACATTCATGGCCACCGGCGCCGCGGCGCTGCCCCAGCACTCCTTCGCCACCGGATCGGCGGTGATCAACATGCTGCGCCAGATCGGACTGGCCATCGGCGTGGCCGTCCTCATCGCCGTGCTGGGCAGTCCCCAATCACCCGCGGCCACGCTCGCGGTCTACCAGCGGGCGTCCTTCATCATCGCGGGGCTGGCCTTCGCGTCCGGGCTCATCGGGATCACGCTGCTGCGCCGTCGGGCGTGAGGCCGCGGACCTGCCGCCGATCGCAGCGCCGGCGGCGCGGCCTCGGTTCGGATCCGCCGCTGCCGTGACGGATCGAGATGTCATGGATGTAGCCGGCAACCACGCCGTCGGCGATCAACTGCAGACGGGGATGGGCATTCGGGACGGGGTGAGAGCGGGGTCGCTGAAGGTTTCTCATGCGGCTTCTCGTTCCAGTTCGTGATTGGTCAAGGGGGTCTCAACGGGCTCGACCGCGTTGGCTGGTGCGAGTCCGATCCCGGCGCGTTCGGCGCGCGGACGCAGCAGGACGAAGGCGAGAAGAAGCCCGGTGGCGATCGTCCCTGCCCCGGCGAAAAAGGCCAGGTGGTAGCCGCCGATCAGGGAGCTGGTGGTCCCGTGATGGTCGGACAGCAAGGTCTTGGTGTGATTGGTCGCGATCGTGCTGAGGACGGCCAGCCCCAGGGCTCCGCTGATCTGCTGGGAGACGTTGGTGATCCCGGATCCGAGTCCGGCGTCCGCGGCGGGAACGTCGGCCATGGCGATCGTGAGGAGGGGCATGAACGCGTTGCCGATGCCTAGGCCGATGGCGAACGCGCCCAGGAAGATCGTGGGGAAGAAGCTGGTCTCCGGGCCGATCTGGCTGAAGATGAGCAAGCCGATGACCGTGCTGGCCATCCCGCCCGCGAGCACCGGAAGGGCACCGAACCGGCTTACCAGCCGGGCGGTGATCCCCTGGGAGAGGATCGCCACGGTGATCGTCCAGGGCAGGAACGCGGCTCCGGTCTCGATCGCGCTGTAGTGGCGCACGTGCTCGAGGTAGAGCGTGACCAGGAAGAAGGTCGAGTACATCCCGGTCACGAGAAAGCCTCGGATCAGGCTGGCGTTGATGAGCCCCTGAACGCGGAGGATGCGCAGCGGCAGGATCGGGTTCTCGATGCGGGCCTCGAAGACCAGGAAGCTCGCCATCAGGACCGCGGCGAGGGCGCCGAAGCCAAGGACGGGCGCGGAGACCCACCCGTGCGCGGTCGCCTCGACGATGGCGTAGATCGCGCTCATCAGGGAGGTGGTGACGAGCAGCGACCCGGTCCAGTCGACGCCGTGCTCAAGTCCGCGCCCCCGGTCAGCGGGGATGAGGAGCCGCCCGAAGGCAAACGCCGCAAGCCCGATGGGGAGGTTGACGAAGAACACCCAGTGCCAGCTCAGGGCCTCGGTGAGGACGCCGCCGGCCAAGAGCCCAAGCGAGCCGCCGGCCACGGAGACGAATACGTAGAGGCTCATGGCCCGGGCGCGCTCGGCTGCCTCCGGGAACTCGGTGATGATGATGGCCAGGATCACCGAGGCCTGCATGGCCGCGCCGATGCCCTGGAGGAAGCGGGCGCCGATCAGGACGCCCTCGGTGGGGGCGAGGCCGCAGAGGACCGAGGCCCCGGTGAAGACGACGAGGCCGGCGAGGAAGACGCGTTTGCGTCCGGCGAGGTCGCCCAAGCGTCCGGCCAGGAGGAGGAGGCTGCCGAAGGTGACGAGAAAGGCGTTTACGACCCAGGTGAGGTTGCCCTGGGAGAAGTGGAGCTGGTGCTGGATCGCGGGCAGAGCCACGTTCACGATCGTCACGTCGAGAACGATCATCAGCTGGGCCAGGCAGACCACGATCAAAGCGGTCCAACGGCGGGGGCTAGGAGAAGAAGTGGGGGCTAGGTCCATACGGGTCCTGACTTGTCTGGGCGTGAATTCGGTGTTAAAATGGAGGCCACCTCCGATATATGTGGAGGCGCCCTCCGGAACTATATGGAGGCACCCTCCGTTTGTCAAGCGAGATTTGTCATGGACACGCTCGATACGCCAGCTCAAGACCTGATCGCCCGGCCCAAGCGCGCGGACGCCCGGCGCAACTATGAAAAGGTCCTGGCCGCGGCGCGCGAGGCGTTTGCCGAGGGCGGGGAGGACACCTCGCTCGAGGAGATCGCGCGCCGCGCCGGAGTTGGCATCGGCACGCTCTACCGGCATTTTCCGAGCCGCCAGGCCCTGCTAGAGGCGCTCTACGTCGACGAGGTTCAGGACGTATGCCGTTCTGCCGTCGAGCTCGAGAGCGCCGATTCGTGGGAGGCCCTCAACGAATGGTTCGATCGTTTCATCGCCTACGTGGCCACCAAGCGGGCGCTGGCTCACGAGCTCCTCAACTACATGGATGTCGACGCGCCGCTGTTTCAGACCTGCCGCAGTTCGCTCTGGGCGGCCGGGGAACCGCTCCTCAAGCGCGCCCAGGAGGCCGGGACCGTCCGCCCCGATGTCACCTTCCCGGAGGTGATGTCGATGGTCATGGGGATCGCCAAGATCCCCACCGGCGATCGCGCCCAGCTCGAGCGCCTCATGCGCGTCGCCCTCGACGGCCTCCGCTACAAGCCGGCGTAGGCGCCGGCTGCCGGGTCCGGGCGCTTAGCGTGCGCTGAGGACCACCCGCGCCCCCTGGGCGGGGACCAGCAGCGGGTGGTTGCGGCGCGGGCGCTCGCTCCGGTCGGTCCCGGGACCGAGTCGGCGGCGCTCCAGCACGGTCCGGAACAGGGTTCGGGATTCGAACTGGGCAAACGCCGCGCCCAGACAGCGGTGCGCGCCGCCACCGAAGGTCACCCACGTATACGTGCCCGGGCGCGCCTCCAGAAAGCGCTCTGGGCGGATCGCGAGCGGATCGGGATAGAGCTCGGGCCGTTCGTGCAGGGCGATGATCGATATCACGACAACCGCTCGACGCGGCACCCTGACGCCATCGAGGTCGAACTCGCGCAGGGCCCGCCGCGCCGTGAACGGGAACACCGGTCGCACCCGCATCACCTCGGCGATCACCGCGTCGAGGTAGTCGTGCTCACCGGCGAGGACGCTCTGCACCAGGCGGGCCTGAATCTCCGGATGGTGGGCGAGCGTCTCCGCGATCCAGGCGATCGAAATCGCGGTCGTCTCGTAGCCGGCGAGGACCAACCCGCGCATGTCCCGCGCGATCGTCGCGTCGTCCTTGGCGCCCTCCTCGGAGGCGGCGCGCTCGAGGAAGCTCCCCAGGAAGTCCGCCCGCCCCGGCGAGTGCAATGAGCCCCGGCCGCGGCGCTCGGCGATCTCCTCGAGGACGATCGCGTCGACCGCGGCGGCCGCGCGGTCGAGGGGCGGGTAGCGGCGCCAGCGGCCGGTGAAGAGCACTCCCAGCGTGCCGGCGCGGAAAAAGCCGTCGCTCTCCGCGATCTCGCAGTACCTCAACAGCGCCCGGTCGAGCCGGCGCATCCGCTCGTGCGCGGAGACGCCGAAGATGACCGTCCGCATCACGTCGAGCACGAATCGACGCGCTAGCCCGAGGAACTCCACCGGGGTCTCGGTGGGCCACTGCTCGAGCCGCTCGAGCGCGATGTCGACGATCGCCTGCTCGTAGGACTTCATCATCTCGCCGTGGAACGGTGGAGCGAGCCGGCGACGCTCTTGGGCGTGTTCTTGGCCCTCCAGAAAGATCACGTTGTCCGATCCGAACAGGACCTGGTGGGGGGAGAACCGGTTGAGCGCCTCGCCGAGCGACAGGGCCCCATCCCGTTCGGTGAACATCAGCTTGGCGTCACTTGGAGAACAGGTGACGAGCAGCTTGGGCAGTCCGGGCGCCTCGATAAAGAACCGGTCCCCAAGGCGCCGCAGCGGCGAGCGGTCGGTCCCGGGGCGGAAATAGCGCTGCATCCCGGTGACGGCGTCGCGAATGCCCGCCCTCGGCACTGACTTGCGAGCCGGGTGGGTGGCCTCGGTCTCTGGCGCTCCCGTAACGCCAGTGGCACTCACCCGCCGGATCTTGGCAGATCGAATCTCGCCCGGCGCCGGCGATGGCGCCCCGCCGCACGCAACATGCGAGTTGGATGACCGTGTGCCGATCGTGTGCCGGGAGCGTCAAAATGCATCGATGAGCACAGCCAGGGACGAGGGCGAGCCGATCACCAAAGAAGGACTGGCCGCGCTCAAAGCAGAGGTCACGCAGCTCGAGACCGTGGGGCGCCGTGAGATCGCCGCGCGGATTCTCACCGCGCGCGGTCATGGCGACCTGTCGGAGAACGGCGAGTACCACGCGGCCAAAGAGGATCAGGCACATCTGGAGACGCGGATCAAGCGCCTGCACGAGCGGTGGCGCAACGCGGTTGTGGTCGATGTCGCCGAAGGCGCCGAGGGACCGTTCTCGTTCGGGCGCTCCGCTGAGGTCCGCGACCAGGAGACGGGCGAGCTACACACCTGGACGATCGTCGGCCCAGCAGAAGCGGACATCACTCAGGGGAAGCTCAGCGCGGAATCCCCGGTCGCCAAGGCGCTCCTCGACCGCGCGGCAGGGGACACGATCGAGGTCCCGACTCCCCGCGGCAACCGGCGACTCACGATCGAGCGGATCCTCTAGTCGATCGGATTAGGCGGGTGTGAGGTCCGTGAAGACGAATCCGTCGCGCTCGACGGTGGTGCCGACCTCGACTGCGATCGGGGCATCGAAGATCGGGCCGGCATGGACGAACGTGTGAAATTCGCCGTTCTCCCCGCACGGATCGACACCCGCGGGCAGGTCGCGGAGGAGCTGCTGATCGAATCGCCGGCCGGCGAACGAGGGGTCGAGCTGCGCCGGGTCCACGCACACGAGGATCGCCTCGAAGCCGGCGGCGATGAACTCGTCCGCGAGTCGGCGAGTGTCGCGGTGCCAGAGGGGGAACAGGGCTTGCCTGCCGACTGGTGTTAGGCGCTCCTCTCGGTAGCGGCGCACGTCTTCAAGGAAAAGATCGCCAAAGGCGATCGACTCCACGTCACGCAGCATCTCTGACGACAGCGCTTGGCGCATCCGATCCTCGTACTGCTCGTTGCTACAGCCGACCGGAATCTCGATCTCGACCAGGGGGATCTGCGCCGCTGCGGCTTGGAGCGCGAGTAGTTCCCGCCGCGTGCCATGCATGGAGACCCGGTCATAGGCGCCGGTCACGGTCGTGATCAGGGCCTCGGGGAGGAAGCGCTGCTCCTCGCGGAGCGACCACAGCGCGAGCGATGAGTCCTTGCCACCGCTCCATGAGAGGGCGAGCCTGACCACAGGAACGATCTCCTAGGCCTCCGGGAAGCTCAGGTCATCGCGGCGACCAGCCGGTGGTGTTGGAACTCGCCGGGCGGCGAGCCATGGAGGATCCAGATCCCGTCGTCCTCTCGGCTGACCGCGCCTGAACGAGCCAGCTCTCCCATCGCTGTTGTGACTGAAGGGCGGTGCGCTCCGATCAGGTCGGCCAGACGCTGGTGGGAGAGCGGCAACGGCACCGCGATGCCGCTGCGCCCAACCCGTCCCCAGCGTTCGGCAAGGTGCCAGAGCGTGAGCAGGAGCCGGTCGTCGACCCGTTGGTGGTGGGCGATCGCCAGCGCAACGGCGAGGTGATGTGCCCGCCGGGTTCCGCGAGCAAACAGCTCAAGGCCGAGCTGCGGCCATGGATTCATGCGCACGACGAGACCGTGGTCCAGCACCGCCAGCCGAGTCGGCTCGAGCACCATCCAACCCACTTCCGCGTGAACGTGCGAGCCTTCGGAGTCCCAGCTCCACGGTCGCATGACGTCCGCGGCCCCGATGAGCTCGACGCACGTACGTCCGAGGACGTTCACCTCCCGCGACATCAGCCCGTCGATGATCAAGAAGCCACGGTGATGCTTGTCGGGCTCGACGGCGCCAACCGGATCCCACGCGCCGGGTGAGAGATGGCGCTCTCGAGTCAGCGCCTGATCGCGGGCGCGCTGAAGTTCGGACTCATCGAGGAGGTCGGCGAGGTCCGGATCCGCGTCAACGATGCTGATGAGTTTGGTTACCGGGCTCGTGGCCGTCCATCCCCATCATGTTTGGCATGCCGATCCACTGCGGGCACACTACCCGCCGCACCGCGCTGCCTAGCAGGCTAGGCCCGGGGGGAGGGCAAGCCGTGGTCCGAGCATCGAGACGGGAGCGTCTCGAGCTCGACCACGATTCGGCTACGCGCGAGGCATCGCGGACAGTGCCGGGGCGAGATGGCCGGCATGCGGGGCGCGATCACGAGCTTGCAGCGCGGGCAGCGCACGGCAGGACCGCGGCACTGGGGCATCGGCTCGGCGAACAGGACTTCAGTAGTAGTGGCGCCGTCCTCCTACGGCGCGACCCATCATGCCGAACAGGACCAACACGAGGCCAATGGCCAGTACGACGATGCCGATCGTCCACAGGATCGCGATCTTCGCGATAAAGCCGATGATCAACAGCGCGATGCCCAAAATAATCATGACCGCTCCTCTGGTGATGTCACGAACGGGCCGTGACGGTTGTCGGAGCGGAAACTACGATCGCGCGGGGCCCACAGCCAGCGACTCGGTACAGGCGCGGACGTACGCGCGCGGACATTGGAAGTCGGGGGGCAGGGGCGTCGCTGCGTCAGTCAGATTCGGGTTCGGCCTCGACGCTTGGAAATAGGTCGATCCCGTGGTTGGCAGCGTGCGCAACAAGCATGCGGCTGATGAGTCGGGAGAGCTCGCGGCGGTCTGCGAGGGATAACCGGTTCAGCAGCGTGGACACGTCTGCTTCGAACTGCGAGGAGGCCTCGGAGACAAGCGATCGTCCGTGATCGGTGAGGCTGACCAGCACGGATCGTCCGTCAGTCGGTGAGGGAACCCGTGTGACGAGGCCGCGTCGCTCGGCGCGCTCGACTAGTCCGCTGACGCTTGACTTGTCCAGGCCTAGCAGCTTGCCCAGCTCGTTGATGGTCGGCTGGCGGTCTCGCAGGACGCCGAGCAGCCGGGTCTGGATGATCGACAGCTCGTGCTCGCCCGCACGCCGCTCGAGCACGCGGTGGATGAGGAAGGAGAGCTGAGCCAGGCCGTCGACGGGGCTGAGCTGTCGTTCGTAGGCGGGTGTGGACCGATTGGCCGGCGGATTTCCCATGTCGTTCATGTTACTTGATTTAGTTCGCGCCACGGACTAAAGTAGTACGTGGCACAAACCAAAACTCCCCCAAGTTCGCACAGGAGGGTCCGTGACGATCATGAACGCGGCGGTGGTGACGTCGTTTGACCAGCCGCCTCATTACCAGCAGTTCGAGGCCCCGCAGCCGACCGCCGACGAGCAGCTCGTCGATGTCCTCGCTGTCGGCTTGCACCCGCGTGTGCGCACCGGCGCCGCCGGCGCGCACTACACCAGCACGGGCCGATTGCCGATGATCCCCGGTATCGATGCAGTTGGCCGGCGGTCAGACGGCACGCGGATCTACTTCGTCGCCGATGACGACGTTCTGGGCACGATGGCCGAGAAGGCGCTCGTCGATCCAAGGCGCTCGATCGAGCTGCCAGACGATGTCGATACCGCGACGGTGGCCGCGACGATGAACCCCGCGATGTCGGCCTGGATCGCGCTGCGGCTGCGCGTGCCGATCGAACCTGGACAGAGCGTCCTCGTCCTCGGAGCGACGGGCAATGCCGGAACCATGGCCATCCAAGTGGCCAAGCTCCTCGGCGCCGGATCTGTGGTGGGTGCCGGGCGCAACCTCGAGCGGCTGAACGCGCTCGCCGCAGCGGGCGCCGACCAGATCGTTCAGCTCACGGGCAATGACGACGCGACCGCCGCGGCGCTCGCCGACGCCGCCGCGAACGTCGACATCGTCATCGACTACGTCTGGGGGACGCCCGCTGAGCGCGCGATCACGACCCTGCTCTCCGCGCGGTCTGATCGCGCCCGTCTGCTGAACTGGATCCAGATCGGCGCGATGGCCGGCCCGACAATCGAGCTGCCCTCGGTCGCACTGCGCTCCGCGAACCTCCGCCTCCAAGGCAGCGGCCAAGGATCCGTCTCCGGAAAGGCCTACCTCGCCGAACTGCCCGCGCTGGTCGACCAGATCAACCACGGCACGATCGCCCTGACCGCACACGCAAGGCCCCTGGCAGACGTGGAACAGATCTGGGCCTGCCAGGACCCGCCAGGCGAACGCACCGTCCTCGTGCCATGAGCGAGCCGGTCGACCGCCTGCTCGACCGTCGCCTCGTCACAGTCCTGCAGGAAGAACTCGCGGATCAGGTCGGGATCGACGCCGACCGTGCCGTCCTCGTTGGGTTGCAGCCCGGGTGCACTGGTCGCAGCCTTGGTTCGGTATCTGACGGGGCAGGTGTCCAAGAACGCGCCCGTATGGCTCGACCGTGGCTTCGATCTAACGCGGTCGCATCTCCACTCCCAAGCTTGCGTTGACACCCAACCGCAAAAGGAGTCTCGTGTTCACCGACAACTCACTCGAGGACGCCGTTGCCAACGCGCTCGAATTGGATCCTCGCATCCCTGATTCCAGCGAGATCGCCGTGTCAGCCGACGACGGGACGGTCGTCTTGCGCGGCACCGTCGAGAGCTTCGCCCGGTGGCGCGCCGCCGGGCAGGACGCCCGGAAGGTCGAGGGCGTTGACGAGGTCGACAACCAGCTGCAGGTCAACCTGATCGATGCCGATCGCCGTGAGGACGACGAGATCCGCGGCGTAGCCCTTCAGGCGCTGATCTGGGACACCGAGGTCCCGTCTGACTCCGTCGACGTCAACGTCCGGGATGGCTGGATCACGTTGAAGGGCGATGCGCTGTATCAGTTCGAGAGCGACGCGGCGTACGACGACGTGGCCACCCTCTACGGCGTGTACGGCGTCACCAACGAGATCAAGGTCACCGAGCTCTGAAGTCACGGAAGCCTGCGTGGGCCGCGCCGCCGGGGCACGCGGGGTTCCTGATGTCCAACCCGGCTACGCGTCGTTCGTGAGCTTGATCAGCCGGAGCGCGACCAGCAACTCGGGCGCGCGGTGCTCGATCGGGTGCGGTAGCAGCTCCTGGGCGGAACGGATGCGGTTGGTGATCGTGTTCTCGTGCACCCCGAGTCGGTGGGAGGCTCGCAGCGGGCTCATGTTCTCCTCCAGGTAGACGCGGAGAGTGCCACTGAGGCGTCGCGAGTGGTCATCGCCAGCGGCGAGCTGGCCGAGCTCTGTTGCCACAAATCGGCGGGCGTGTTCGACATCCGCACTCGCCAGGGAGACGAGGGCGACTTCGTCATAGCGGGTGACCGACCCGGGACGACGTCGCGTCAGCTGGGCGACGCGTCGCGCGTAGAGCGCTTCGCGGCAGCTCCGGCAAAAGCCGGAAACCCCTCGCGCGGGCGAACCGAACGCGGCGAGAACCGCGGGGAATGCCCCGGAGTCGAGTTGGAGCGGTTCGGCCTCAAATGCGCGTTCGCCGTGCCAGCCGATCCAGCCTACGAGCAGCAATCGTGCCCGGGGGACCAGCAATGGCGTCGCAGCGCCGAGCGAGCCGACAAGTGCCAGCGCTGCCCGCTCGAGCATCCCTAACCCCTGCTCGCCGCCCTCCTCCCATGCGTCGCTCCACAACGCGAACGCCTGGTGGTTGCGCTTCAGCTCGTACGCCAGCCGCCTGCTCGAGGCATCGACGTCGACCGACTCGCCCGCGAGCAAGGAGTCGACCACCTGAGCGCGGACGGCGGCGGCGCTCCTCACCCAACGCTCACGCTCCTTTCCGTAGCGCCGGACGAGTCCCTGGCTCAGCGTCTCGACGTACTCGAACGTCCAGTTCGCTCCCAGCTCGATCGCGTCGATGAGCTCTCCGGGCGGGCTGATCTCGGCATGGGCCTTTTCGGACCAGCGTCTGAAGAATGTGGCGTGCCCGATGTGGTACGCGCGGAGCAGTGAGTCGAGCGGCAGGCCGCGACGGACGTACTCGCGGGCATTATCCACCGCGGCGGGCGGGGGAAGGGCTTCACGCGGCGGAATGCCACTCCGCGAGAGATCGACCAGCAGCCGAAGGACGCTCTCGGTGCTGGCGTATGTGCTGGCGCGCAACTCCGGATCGGCGCCGACGTCCGGCAGCTCGGCGTGGATCGCGTCGGTTATGTCACGGGATACCGACGGCAGCCAATCAGGGTCCTCGGTGAACCGGACCACAAGGTCGCGCATGCGGACCTCCGATCCCATGAGCAGAGCCTAATGCCCACCAAGCCGCGATTGTGGCCGGCCCCCAATCTCGGGCCTGTTTTTGGGCGCCAGCGATATATGCGCGAGCACCGGCGGCGCGTACGTTGGGTCCCGGATTCGAGGATCGTGCCGCCGACCGTCAGCCTGACTGTCAACCGGAGCCGTCGAGACTGTCAATCCAGGCGATGCGATCAACACCTTGGCGACTTAGCGTGGCTGCCACGTCGTCAACCGGAGGCCAACCACATGTTCCGCACAGCCCGCACCACCCCACTGTTCCCCGGCTGGGATCGACCCCGCGCCCTTGAGGCTTGGCGTGAGGCGGCAAGCCTCGTCGCGACCCGCTGGCAGAGCTTCCGCGAAGCCGAGCCTGAGAGCCGGGCGTTCGCATTTGCCTCGTACGTTGCCGCGCTCGACGCCGAAGAAGCTGCGGCAGCCGAGGTGGCGGCGCTGGCGTCGAGCGCCGCGGCATAGGGAGGCCAACATGGAACTCCGCCATCTTCGTTATTTCGTCGCCATCGCCGAGGAGCGAAGCTTCACCCGCGCGGCTGAGCGCCTCTGGGTTGCGCAGCCCGGCCTTTCGACCCAGATGCGGCGCCTCGAAGCGGAGCTCGGCGTCAAGCTGTTCGAACGCCGAACGCGTGGCGTCGACCTCACGCAGGCGGGCGAGCTGTTCTTGGAGCGGGCTCGCGTGGCGATCGCCGCGGCGGACACGGCGGCAGCGACCGGACGCGATCTCGACGCAGGTGTTATCGGGAGCGTGAGGTTGGCCCTCGCCAGCGGTGCCCGCTGGCACCTCACGCCCGATTTGCTGCAGCGATTCAGCCACGAGCGCCCCGGGGTGGAGCTGGCAGTGCTGGAGGGCGACGGCGGAACGCTGTGGCGCGAGCTGCGCGAAGGGCGCGTAGACGCCCTGTTGGCGTCCGCCGGTCATGTCTCGCCTGATCTGAGGAGGCTCGAGCTCGGCTCCGAGCCATGGGTGGCGCTGGTGGGCACCGGTCACCCGCTCGCGGGCATCGGTCCGATGGCGGCCGAGGACCTCGACGGGGAGCGGATAGCCGTGACCGGGCATCGTGACGGCGCCGCGTTTGCCCGAACCGTCACGAATCTGCTCGATGAGCTGGGGGTGGCTGCTGAGCTGGTCCGTGGCGTCCCCGGCCCTGGATTGCCGGCGATGATTGCCGGAAACGACGTCGTCGCGCTAACGACCGCGCCCGATGCCCTTCCCGCCGGAGTCCTCGCCCGGCCGCTCGTGCCCCGACACACGCTCAGCTTCGAACTTCTCTGGCGCGACGAGCCTCCCTCGCCCGCCCTGTCTGAATTCGTCAGCGTGGCGGCTTCCGAGGCCGCACGTCCGGCGTCGAGACGCCCGCTGGCGGCGGTCGCGTGAGGAGGTTGAAAAATGAGCATCGACCCCCGGTTTGAGCGCTCGATCCTGGCGGAGTTCGCCCTGAGGGAACGACGGGCCCGACGCCGCGAGGGATCGCACAGTCCCCGCGCGCTGGCGAAGAGACTGCACGGTGGACGCGGCGAGCTCGTTTCCCATCTGCGGCGGGTGGCGCACGCGGTTCCAAGGCGGTTTCGAGCCGTCGCGTGGCTCCATCACGCTCACGAGGCCGACGTGACGGCGCGGGCGTTGGTGGCCGCCGGCCTGACGAAGGACGAGAGGACAGCATTAACGCTGCTGGCCGCCCCACGCCCTGATCAAGGGTCCGTTCTTCGGTGCGTGCGCGCGCTTTCAAAGGCGCCGGGTGCCCCCGGCTACCTCGCTCGCGTTGTCGCGCGCGCGGCGATCGAGGACCGGCTCGGCGGGGCGCCGCCGACGGGGGAGACCTTGACCGCGCTTCGCCTTCTGCCCGACCCGGAGCTGACGCGATGAGCGTCACCGAGCTAGCGCCGGGCACACGGCGTCGGCCTTCTCCCGATCGGCTCCTGTCCGCTGCCGAGGAGGTTGCGCTCGCCAAGCGGATCAACCGGGGTGACCTCGAGGCCAGGGACCAGATGATCGAGCGCAACCTGGGGTTGGTGCACGCGCTGGCGAGGACCTACCGCGGCAGGGGCGTTCCCTTCGAGGACCTCGTCCAGGAGGGGACCGTCGGATTGATGAAGGCGGTGGAGAGGTTTGATCACCGCCACGAGGTGAAGTTCTCGACTTACGCGGTGTGGTGGATCCGACGCTCGATCCTCGACGCGCTCGCGGCCTCACACGTGATCCGGATCCCTTCGAAGGCCAACCGGCAACTCGCCGCCGTGCGCCGCACGGAGGCGGAGCTAGAGCGGATCGGACTGCCGCGGGCTTCGGATGCAGAGATCGCGGAGCGCGCCGAGCTGGACCGGACCACCGTGCGTTCGCTCCGCGCTGCCGCGCGGGTGACCGCTTCGCTCGACACGCCGATCGGCGCTGACGCGACGCCGCTCGGCGACCTGGTGGCCGACGACCGGGTCGCCGACCCGTCCGCGGCTGTCATCGAGCTCGAAGATCGCCAAGAGGTGTCGGCGCTGCTCCGTCTGCTGCCCGAGCGCCACCGAGAAGTGGTCATCCGTCGCTACGGCCTAGGCGACAGCCCCGTATATAGCCACGAGGAAATCGGCAAGTTGCTGGGCGTGGGGGCGGAGCGAAGCCGCCAGCTCGAGCACGAGGCGCTTCATCGGCTGCGCTCGATCAGAGCGGCGCCGGCGCTTGCCGCGTAGGTTCTTGAGCGACGATGGCGGGCGCCTAGGCCATCCAGGCGACTCCTGAACGCCGTTGACACCGCCGTAGCTCGCTGCCAGGCTTGGTCGACGGATCAACCAGCGATTCAAGGGCCCGCGGTAGACGCGTTTTCGCTCACGTACGAGGGCTATGACCCTGATCAGGAAGGCCTCCGCGAGGCTCTTACCTCGTCCGGAAACGGCCGCTTCTGCTCCCGGGGGGCGGTTGAGTGGGAGGACGCAGATGGCGTGCATTACCCCGGTACCTACGCCCACGGGGTCTACAACCGGGAGACGACGATCCTCGGTGGCGTCCCGGTGCTCAACGAGGACCTCGTGAACCTGCCCAACTGGCTCGTCCTCAAGCTGCGGATCCAAGGCGATGACGCGATCCACCTCGGTGATGTGGAGCTCTTGGACTACCGCCACGAGCTCGACCTGCGCCGGGCGGTGACGAGCCGGTCCGTTCGGCTGCGGGACGGCGCCGGGCGCGAGATCCAGCTGAGCAGCCGTCGATTCGTGAGCATGGCCCAGCCGAACGGAGCCGGCATCGAATGGACGCTGACGGCCTGCAACTGGTCCGGCTGGGTGGAGCTGGTCTCGGCGATCGACGGGCGGGTCACCAACCGCGGCGTACCTCGCTACCTGGAGCTCGAGGGCCGACATCTCAATCCGGTCTCGCCCCGCACGTTCGGTCCCGACGTGATCGCGTTGAAGGTCGAGACCCGCCAGTCCGGGACATACATCAGCCAGGCGGCGCGGACCCGAGTGTTCGCAGGCCAGCAGTCCGTGGCGGTGGAGCGTAGCCTGTATCAGACCGAGGATTACATCCAGCAGACGCTCGGGTTCGAGCTCCGCCAGGGCGCCCCGGTCCGGGTCGAGAAGCTGGTCACGCTGGCCACCTCGCGCGATCCCGCCACCAGCGACACGCTCACCAAGGCCGGGAGCGCCGCGCTGCGCCGTCCGGACTTCTCGCGGGCCTTGGCGCGACACGCTGACGCTTGGGAGGAGCTGTGGCGGGTGTGCGACGTGCGGTTGCGCGGCGACGAGGAGGTACAGAAGCTGCTGCGGCTGCACGTTTGCCACGTCCTTCAGGTCTGCTCCCGTCACACCGCCGACCTCGATGCCGGGGTGCCGGCGCGCGGGCTGAACGGCGAGGCCTATCGGGGCCACGTGTTCTGGGATGAGCTCTACGTGTTCCCGTTCCTGAGCCTCCGCTTGCCCGAGGTCACGCGCGGGCTGCTCCTGTACCGCTTCCGCCGCCTCGAGGAGGCGCGCGCGGCCGCCCGCGAGAGCGGCTTCGACGGAGCGATGTTTCCCTGGCAGAGCGGCAGCGAGGGCTCCGAGGAGACCCAGCGGGTGCACCTGAACCCCCTGTCCGGGCGCTGGGAGCCCGACCTCAGCCGCAATCAGCGCCACGTCAACGCCGCCATCTTCTACAACCTCTGGCGCTACTTCCAGGCGACCGGGGATCTGCCCTTCCTGCGGGACTACGGCGCGGAGATGATGCTTGAGATCGCGCGGTTTTGGGGCTCGATCGCGCATTTCAACGCCGAGCGCGAGCGTTACGAGATCCACGGCGTGATGGGGCCGGACGAGTTCCACGAGAAGTACCCCGGCGCGCAAGAGGGAGGACTGCGAAACAACGCCTACACGAACGTGATGGTCGCCTGGCTGTGCGGTCTGGCCTCCGATGTGCTCTCGCTGCTGCCGAGTAGCCGGGCCGAGGCGCTGCGCACGCGGCTGGAGGTATCCGAAAGGGAGCTGGAGCTGTGGCAGGACATGAGCCGGCGGATGTACGTGCCCTTCCACGACGACGGGATCATCAGCCAGTTCGAGGGCTACAACGAGCTCCAAGAGCTCGACTGGGCTGGCTATCGCGAGCGGTACGGGAACATCCAGCGCCTCGACCGGATCCTGCGCGCGGAGGGCGATGACCCCGATCGCTACAAGATCTCCAAGCAGGCTGACGTGGTGATGCTCTTCTATCTCTTCTCGCCCGGCAGCCTTCGCGGCGTGTTCGAGCGCCTCGGTTACGAGTACCGCGCCGACACGGCGGCCCGGAACATCGCCTACTACGACCAGCGCACCTCCCACGGCTCAACGCTCAGCTTCGTCACCTTCGCTGGGGTCCTCACGCGGCTCGACCCGGAGAGCTCGTGGGAGCGGTTTCTCGTGGCGGTGCGCAGCGATGTTGAAGATATCCAGGGCGGCACGACCCGCGAAGGGATTCACATGGGGGTGATGGCGGGGACCGTCGACCTGATGCAGCGCGCCTACCCCGGGACCGAGATCCGCGACGGCGTCCTTCACTTCCAGCCGCGCCTGCCCACAGCGGTGGAACAGGTGGAATTCTGGATGCAGTTCCAGCGCACCCCGTTGCTGGTGTCACTCGACCGTGACCAACTCGTGCTCACGGTCCACCGGGAGGGCGCCGGCGGCCCGATACGAGTCGCCGTCGGCGACCAGGTCCGGGAGCTCTGCCCGGGGGAGACTGAGACCTTCCAGCTGTCCGCGGACGAGCGCCATGCCACGGTTTGAGGGAGCGATCTTCGACGTCGACGGCGTGCTGGTCGACTCGCCGCACGAGAAGGCGTGGCGCGACTCCTTGCGCGAGCTGATGGAGTCAGATTGGAGCGACATCCGGGATCGCACCACCTGGTCGCCCGACGCATTCACGCCCCGGGTCTACGAGGAGCAGATGTCGGGCAAGCCGCGCCTGAGCGGCGCCCGCGCGGCGCTTGAGTACTTCCACGTCCCAGACGATGAGGAGGAGCATCGCCTGCTCGAGTACGCGGAACGCAAGCAGGAGATGGTGGTGCGGCTGATCGAGGCGGGCGACTTCACCGCCTATCCGGACGCGCTGCGCTTCATCATCGCCGTCAAGGACGCCGGGCTGCGCGTGGCCGCCGCCTCCTCCTCCAAGAACGCCAACCTGTTCCTGCGCCAGATCCGGCTTGACTCCTTCGCCGAGGAGCAGGGCATCTCCTCGGCCACGCTCCGGCCCGGCCTCACGCTGCTTGACTATTTCGACGCGGACGTCTCCGGGAGGGACTTCGCGCACGGCAAGCCGGACCCGGAGATGTTCCTCACGGCGGCGGAGGAGCTGGGCGTCTCCCCCGAGCGCGCGGTCGTGATGGAGGACGCGGCGGCCGGCGTCCAGGCGGCCAAGGCGGGCCACATGGGTGCGATCGGGATCGCCCGCAAGGAGGACGATGAGCTCCTGGCGGCAGCCGGCGCCGACATCGTCGTCAGGAGCCTGGACGAGGTGGACGTGAACGCGCTGAAAGAGGGGCGGCTGACGATCGCCGCCGCCCCTCGGTAGAGCGCGCAGATACCCGGCGTTCCGGACGGTTCAGCTCGATCCGAGCTCGCGGATCTGAAACGCCCGGATGATGTCGGTGATGCCCTTGATCATCGCCCAGACGCCCGCAAACACGAGCAGGGTGGCGGCGCGCGCCAGGAAGAACTCGCCGCTGACCCAGAAGGCCAAGATGACCATCAGGATGCCGCTGATCAATCCCAGCCACCAGAGATCGTTGACGGGCCGCTCAGTGAAAGCCTGGACCGTCCAGAGGATCCCGATCAGCAGGAAAACGAAGCCGAGGATGTCGGCGAACCCCGCGAACGTGTTCCGGGGATGAATCAGGGCAACGATTCCCGCCGCCGTCAGCAGGACGCCAAACAGCGCCCACAGCCACCTGGCGCCGCGGTCCACTACGGCGAGCGCGAACTCCTCGACGGCGAAGAGCAGGAACATGATTCCGGTGAGGATGCCGACGGTTACGACCGACGCGTGGTTGAACTTCAACACCACGACGGCGATCACCACCCAGAGCACGCCGACCAGCAACTCGACCCACCAGTAGCGGGCGATCTGGGACAGGAACGGACGCAGAAGCCCATTCGCGGCTGGGCGACTACCTGGAGCGCCGTTCAACTCCCTGGCAACCTGCCGTATTTCATCGACGTCTTGTGACATAGCTCGCTCCTACGGATCGAAGAAAATTGGGTGCACACGGACCGTTGTCCTATGTGTCATCCCATGGGTCAATCCGCGAGTTCTCCCTATGCCGTCGGCGATGACCGGGCATAGGCCCGGCTTATCGAAGACGCGGAGCCGCTGCCCTCTCCGCGTGCTTGCTCGAGAAGTGCGTCGAGCGCCGCACATTCGGTCTGCCGGTCCTGCAGCATGGTCACCCCGGAGCTAGATCGCCGCGAGCCACGGCTGTCAGGGGGCACCCGCCCTCGAGGATGCCGCCGGACCGGCGCCCGCCGTGTGGCGGGCGCGGCCCAACGTCGCTAATAGCGAACTCCGACACCTACCGGTGGGAATGCCCACCGTTCTGGTGGCGCCGGCGCCGGAGGAACTTCAGTGTGAGCAAACCCATGATTGCTCGCTTCATCTCGTCACCTCTCGTTGGATTGGCGGTTGATCTGAACCTACGGCCGGCCGACTGTCGGCCTCAGACGTCACGTGCGTGGTTGAGATAAAGACGGCGTCTAACCGGAGGACGCGGCCACCCGCCGGGGGCTACGCCACCTGGCCGGCGCTGGTGCTCTCGGGCAGAACCCTCCCGAGCTGGTTGCGCGAGGTGATGTCGAGCTTGCTGAACACCTTGCGCAGGTGGTAGGCGACCGTGTGCTGGCTGATAAACAGCCGTTCGCCGATCTCGACATTCGATAGGCCATCGCGCGCGAGTCTTGCGACCTGAGCCTCCTGAGGTGTGAGCTCGTCGCGGGTTTCCACGCTGCGTTTTCGTACATGCTCGCCGGTGGCCAGCAGCTCGCGCTCGGCCCGGGCGGCGAAACCCTCAACACCCATCGCCATGAACATCTCGCAGGCAGCGCGCAGCTCCTCGCGCGCATCGACGCGGCGGCGCTCGCGCCGCAGCCACTCGCCGTAAAGGAGATGGGCGCGGGCGACATGTACACGGAGCCTGGTGGCTCCGTAGCGTCCGATCGCCTCGCGATAGAGGACATCCGTCTCAGCGGATTCACCTTCGCTGAGCAGTGCGCGGCAGCGGGCCTCGGTCCCCAGCGCCCAGTCGGTGCCGTTGGCGCGGGTCGTCTCGACGATCCGCTCGAGCGCTCCGTCGGCAAGCTGCGATTGTCCGGAGCGGACGGCCGCCTCGATCAGCTCGATCAGCGCCCAATTCGCAGCGCCTCCCTCGTCATAGCGCTCGGGTGGGCCAAGCGCGGCCAGTGCCGCGTCATACCGGCCGACTCCGTTGTACAGCGTGCCACCGAGGAACTCGGCGATCGTCAGCGCGAGCCCCTCGCCCCGCGCCCGGGCGTCTTTGACCAGCGTATTCGTCAGCCGTGAAAACTCCGCCTCACGACCGCGCAACGCAGCGAGCGTTAGGGCGCCGTAGGGGACGGTGGCGATTCCGGTCGCGTCAGTGGCCGCAATCAGCTCCTCCTCATACGCTTCGGCCGCGTCCAGGTCGCCGAAGAACGCGTAAACGCTGCTGCGATTGGTGAGAACAAACGGCAGCGCGGTTAGCGCCCCGGCCTCCCGGACGAGGTCGAGGTGCCGCGTCGAGAGTGATATCCAGGCCTCGTCGTCCGAGAGAAAAAGCGCGATCCAGCCCGCGAACCAAAGCCAGCGAGCCTCCTCGGGCGGCAGCACCGTGTCTAGAGCGAAAGCACGAAGCGCTTCTTTGAGGATCGCCGCACCCGCTGCGGGCCCGTCGGTGAATCGGACCGCCAATCCCTTGAGGAGGAGGTCGGGTGGCCGCGGCGGCTTGGTTTGCTGGGGGCAGGCAAGCGCGGCCTCGCTGATCTCCCGAACGCCGCCGCCGCGCGCCAGCTGGCCCGCGAACATCGCCGCCGAAAGAGCTTCCAGGTAGGTCGCGCGCGCGAGGTTCGGGTCGATTGCCTCGAGGTCGCGAGCAGCTTCCAGCAGGAGTGGGGGGGCGTCGCTGCCATGACGCGAGGCAAACACGATCCGCGCGTGCAACAGCCGCACCCTGGCTCGCTGGGCGTTATCGGCGGCTCCCGTCTCGGCAGTTGCCAGCAGAGCGAGCGCGTCGTCGAGCGCGCCTGCTTCGTACTTGGTCTGCGCCGCCGCCAACGCCCGCTGGGCACGGTGCGATGGCTGTGATGTCAGCGCGGCCGCACGCTCCAGAAACGAGGCGGCGGCAGCCAGACCGCCCCGCGCCTGCGCCCGCCCGGCGGCCCGCTCGAGCTCGGCGGCGACGTCCTCGTCAGGCCCGGCCGCAGCCTCGGCCAGGTGCCAGGCGCGCCGCTCGGGGTCGGCCCGCGTGTCGGTCGCATCGGCCAGGGCTCGGTGTACCCGCCGCCGTTCGTCCGGGGTCGCCGCCCGGTAGATGGCCGAGCGCACCAGCGGATGGTGAAAGCGCACTGTGCTGTCGAGCTCGAGCAGGCGGGCCGCTTCCGCCGGCTCCAGCGCCGAGCCGGTGATCCCGAGCCGCTCGGCGGCGCGCCACAACAGCGCCGGATCGCCGGTCGGCTCCGCGGCCGCCACCAGCAGCAGCTGCTGCGTGTCGACCGGCAAGGCCTCTAGCCGCTCGTGGAAGCTCTGCTCGATCCTGCCCTGAAGCGACAGAGCACCAGGTGACCCGAAGCCTCCCGCCAGTTGGACCGCGCTGCGCCCACGCGGAAGCTCCAACAGCGCCAGCGGATTCCCGCGCGTCTCGGCCAGGAGCCGATCCGCGATCCGCTCATCCACCCGGCCCGGAAGCACCGACGCCAACAGCGAGCGCGCATCGGCGCCGCGTAGCCCCTCGACCAGCAGGTCTGGCAGGCCCGCGAGGTCGTCGCTTGGCTCGCGCGTGGCGAACAGGATCGCCACCGACTCTGCCACCAGCCGTCGCGCCACAAACGCCAAGATCTGCGCGGAGGCTTTGTCCAGCCACTGAGCGTCGTCGACCACGCACAAGAGGGGGCGTTCCTCCACCGCGTCGGACAACAGACCAAGCACTGCAAGTCCGACGAAGAAGCGATCCGGCCCAGGCCCGGGGCTCAGCCCAAACGTGGTCTGAAGCGCGTCGCGCTGCGGCCCCGGGAGCCGATCAACTCGATCGAGCAGCGGCGCGCACAGCTGATGGAGCGCCGCGAACGCCAGCTCCATCTCCGACTGCACCCCAATCGTCCGCAGCACGACCATGTCCGACGCCGACCCGATCGCGTAGTCGAGCAGCGCTGTTTTCCCAACTCCGGCCTCGCCCCGGATGACGAGCACGCCGCTGCGCCCAGTTCGGGCGCCGTCGAGCAAGGCGTCGAGCGCCGCACACTCCCTTCGCCGGCCCCGCAGCATCATCGCCCCGGAGCTGAATCACAGCCAGCCATGGGCAGGGCCATCCTAGAACGAAAGCGTCCCCGCGCCAAAGATTCCGCGCCCGCGGTACGGCGTCCGATTGAGAAGCGTCAGCGATCGTTGGTTCTGGACGCGGTGGAGTCGCGCTGCACGGCACTCGCGTACGACCTGATCTCCTTTGTGAGTTCGAGGATCTGGTTGGAGAGGTGGAGCAGTTCCTGGTTTTGACGATCCTCGGTCTGCACCGTCTTCCATTCCTGGTCAGCGATCACCTGCCGCTTGGCGTCGGCGCGATTCTGGCTGATCATCACGAACGTCGACAGGAAGATCGCCTCCAGCGAGACGATCATCGTCAGCAGCCCGAACGGGTACCTCTCGACGCCGAGGCCGATCCACAGCCCAAACCACAGGACGTGGATGTAGACGAACATCATCGACCCCGCAAACGCGGTGATCCGGTCGGCGAGGCGGTTCTGCGCGTTCTCGGCGCGCTCTTCCTGCTCCTTCAGCAGGGCAGGATTGATGGGCTCGGGGAGCGGGTGCGGGACAAACCAGCGATAAAGCCGGCCGTGAGCGGCGCCGCCCGGCGCTCCCTTGGCAGCGGCTGCTCGGGTGGATGACATCTGCCGAGGTTGGGACCCGCCTGATCGGCTCGTCAGACCGCATCGCCGCGCGTGCGATACGCCGCGCGTCTAGGACTCGCGGTCAGCACGAATACGTATCGCTCCGGTGGGTTAAACGTCTTGGCCGAGCTGTCGCGGACTCCACGTTGCCGGTATGCCCTTCAAGCGCGGCGGGAAGCCACGACCGGCCGCCGAGGCCTCCGCAAACAGCCGAGCCACAGCCGTAGAGGAGGCGCCGCCGGGCGCTGGCTCGCACGCCCACAATGGCTCCCAGTCACGGCCCTTTCAGATTGCCCTCCCGAGCGAGCCGCCTGCGACCATCCGGCTGGCCCCGCCGTCGCTTCGCGGGCTGGTGCGCATCGTGATGATCACGGTCGCGTGCGGGATCGCGCTCTATCTGCTCTGGCGGGTGCGGGGCGTCGTCCGGCTGGTGGGGATCAGCCTTTTCCTGGCCCTGGCTCTGATTCCGATCGTCGACGCCCTGGACTCAAGGATCCGCGTGCCCCGTGCCGTGCTGATCCTCGGCGTCTACCTAGTGCTGATCGTGAGCGTCGTGGTGATCGGCTACGTCGTGGTCCCCAGCCTGGTCAAGCAGGTGGGACAGCTGTCCCACGACGCGCCCCGATACGCCGCCGACCTCCGCCGCAACGGAACCTTCCGGCACTACGACAACCGCTACCACATCAGCGCCGCGCTGGTCCGGGATGCCCGTCGGCTACCGCATCTGCTGGGTCACCTGGCGGGCCCATTGAAGGACGTCACGGTGCAGGCGTTCACTTTCATCGGCCAGCTGCTGACGGTGCTGGCGATCACGTTCCTGCTGGTTCTCCACGGACGCCAGTACGTCAACCTGGGATTGTCGCTCACCGGCGAGCGCAGCGGGCGTTACCGGCGGCTGATCATCGACATCAAAACGGCGGTCGCGCAATATGTCCTCGGGAACATCGCGATCAGCGTGCTGGCGACCGTTGCGACGTGGGTCGTCCTGTCGATCCTGGGAGTTCCCTACGCGCTGTCGCTGGGCTTCGTGGTCGGCTTCTTTGACCTGATCCCGCTGGTTGGCGCCACGCTCGGGGCGATCGTCGTCGCGTTCGCAACGGTGACGGTCGACTTTCCGACCGCGACGATTGTGTGGCTCGCCTTCATCATCGTCTGGCAGCGCTTCGAGGACTACGTGGTCCAGCCGCTCGTCTATGGGCGCTCGCTCCGCGTCAATCCGATCATCACGATCGTGTCCGTGCTTGCGGGCGCGGCGCTCCTCGGGATCCTCGGTGCGCTCCTCGCGATCCCGACCGCGGCGGCGATCCAGATCCTTCTGAAGGACTGGTGGGCAAACCGCGAGGCGACATCGCCGACTCCGGTGACCAGATCGTCCGACCCATCCTGAGGCGTCCAGTAACGCCGCGCTATGTCCGGCTCGCTTAAGCCGTATCGGAGTTATGACCGTCGGATCCAGGCTCAGGCGCACAACCACCTCTAGAAAGGAGCACTTGATGTCCTACAACACAACGGTCGAAGACGACATCCGGGCAGCCCTGCGAAGCGACCCCCGGATCACCTCGCCTGACGAGGTCGCCGTCTCGGCAGTCGACGGCGACGTCGTTCTGCGCGGTACGGTCGGCAACTTCAGCCAGCGCCGTGCCGCCGCCGAGGACGCCCGGAAGGCTGCCGGGGTCGATGACCTCGACGACCAGCTCCAGGTCCGGATCCTCGACGACGAGCGTCGCGCCGACGCCGACATCCGCGGCATCGCTCTCCAAATCCTGGCTTGGGATAACGAGGTTCCCGAGGACTTGGTCGACGTCAAGGTCAGCGACGGCTGGGTGACGCTCACGGGCGAGACGAGCTACCAGTTCGAGAGCGACGCCGCGTATTACGACGTGGCCAACCTCGCAGGAGTGACGGGGGTCACCAACGAGATCCAGGTGATCACGCCCTGACCAGCGTGCCGGCGCGGGCGTTCAGTCGTCCGCGCCGGCGTCATCTCGGCGTTCAAAGCCAATCCCGAGTTGCCGGCCCAGATGGCGAACGCCGCCCCCCAGCCATCGGCCGGCGGCTCGCCCACACGTCAGACCCGGCGGGCGCTCAGGGCGGGGTTGACGCAGCTTCAGATGCGGGCGCTCAAGGTGGTCGGCTACGCCATCTTCGTCTACCTGCTCCTGCGGCTCCTGCCCACGCTCAAGCAGGCGCTGCACAATCTCGAGCACGTTCGCTGGGAATGGATCGTCGGCGCGACGGTGCTCGAGATCCTCTCCGAGTCCGGCTACGTCCAGGCGTGGCGCGGAATCGTGGACCCGGAGAGTCTGCTCGCGGCCGACGGTCGCGGGACTCGGACCGCGACCCACGCCGCCTGGGCCCAGCTCGGCGGCGGACTAGTCATCCCCGGGGGATCGCTCGCCAGCATCGGCGTCGGGGCGTGGATCCTGCGCCACTTCGGGATGCCGGCGAAGACGATCGCCGAGCGCCAGTTCAACCTCAGCTTCCTCAACACGGCCATCGACGCCTTGGCACTCTTGGTGTTCGGCGTGGGCGTCGGAATCGCCGGAGGGCACAGCCCGGCGCTCACCTGGCTGCCCGCCGGCGTAGCGACCGCCGGGGTGGGCGCGGCGCTGCTGATAGCCCGCCACGGGGCCAAACGCGCGCCGGCGCTCGAGAACAAGCACCCGAAGCTGGCCGCATCGATCGCCTCGCTCTCCACCGCCGTCGAGGCCACCGACCAGGTTCTGTTTCACCACCGCAGCCGACGCAGCCTGCTCGGCTCGCTCGCGTATCTCGGTTTCGACGCGCTCGTGCTCTGGAGCGCCTTCCTCGCGCTTCACGCCAATCCGCTGCCCGGCTTCGCCGTCGTGGTCATGGCCTACATCATCGGGGCCCTCGGTGGCTCCATCCCGCTGCCGGCCGGAATCGGAGCCGTGGGAGGAATCGCCGGGATGCTGATCGTCTACGGCGTGGGACGCAACGCCGCGATCGCCGCGGTGCTCCTCTACGAGGCCGTCGGCCTGATCGTTCCGCTGATCGGCGGCGGCGTCGCCTACCTGTTCCTGAGGCGGGAGTTCGGACCGATGAAGCCCGCCAAGGACTCGGCCGGCCCGCGACGGGCCGGCGCCCGGAGCTGAGAGCAAGGGCCGGCCACCGGCCATCGCAGGGCATAGCCCCGTCGGCCACGGCGGCGAGGATCCTGTCTGAGTTATCGCGTTCGGTTCGTTGCTCCTGCTCACAATACGCCCGGGTCGCAGCCCACAAGTGACTCTGGCGAGCCCGGCAACGCAGATGCGGGAGTGGGCCGGAGCTGAGCGACCAGGGTCTACGCCAGGGTTATCGCAGGCGCGAAGGGTTGGTCTAGGAGCAAGCATCGCCCGGGGACCAAACGTGGGCATCGCGGTTCTCGCACCATTACCAACCCAAAGGAGCAACCATGGGCGTGATCACTACCCCCGACGGGACGGAGATCTTCTACAAGGACTGGGGCTCGGGCCAACCGATCGTCTTCAGTCACGGCTGGCCGCTCTCGGCTGACGATTGGGATACCCAGCTGATGTTTTTCCTCCTCAACGGCTATCGCGTCGTGGCCCACGATCGGCGGGGCCACGGACGCTCCACCCAGACCAACGATGGTCACGACATGGACCACTACGCCGATGACCTGGCCGCGGTGACGGCCCATCTCGATCTCCACGATGCCATCCACGTCGGGCACTCCACCGGCGGCGGCGAAGTCGTGCGCTACATCGCGCGGCACGGCGAGAGCCGCGTCGCGAGGGCAGTGTTGATCAGCTCAGTGCCGCCCCTGATGGTGCAGACCGACGCCAACCCCGGCGGTCTGCCCAAGAGCGTGTTCGACGGCTTCCAGGCCGAGGTCGCTGAGCACAGGTCAGTGTTCTACCGTGACCTGGCGGCAGGTCCGTTCTACGGCTTTAACCGCCCAGGCAAGGAGCCGATTGAGGCGATCGTCGAGAACTGGTGGCGCCAGGGAATGATGGGCGGAGCCAAGGCCCACTACGACGGGATCGTCGCGTTCTCGCAGACCGACTTCACCGAGGACCTCAAGCAGATCAGCGTGCCGGTGCTCGTGATGCACGGCGACGACGACCAGATCGTTCCCTACGCGGACTCCGGACCACTCTCCGCGAAGCTCGTGCAGAACGGGACGCTGAAGACCTACCCCGGGTTCCCGCACGGAATGCCGACCACGGAGGCCGAGACGATCAACGCCGACCTGCTCGCGTGGCTGCGCTCCGAAGCGCCGGCCATGGGTCAGCACAACAATCAGCTGGAAGCGGTCGCCGGCCGCGCGTAGGTCTCGTTTGGCGCTGATGGCGAGCTTCTACGGCTCGCCATCAGCCCGCAACTCAGCCAAGGGTGTGGATCGAACGCGCGCTTATCTGCCACCCGAGCCTAGTTCCCCCACTGCGTCCACGTGTGCGGATACGACACGACGTCCCCCGAGTCAATCGTCACCGCCGCCGGTCGCGAGGGATCGAGCACCCCCGGGCTGACCGAGGCGTCAGACGACTCCAGGACATGAGTTCTCGGCTCCGGCACCGGCCTCCTAACTACTCAGTCTCCGGGGAGGCGTCCTCTCGCAGCTCGGTCTCGTCGGCGGACGCGCTCATCGGCGTCGCATTATTGTCGGTCTAAAGCCGCAGAGCTGAAGCCGTCATCGAGCACCGATATGGCACTGCTCGTATGCGGCCGTTTTGAAAGGCTTGGCTGGTGCGCGTCCTGATCCCGCTTCCGGACCAGGACTTCGATGTGACCGAGGTCTCGGTGCCATGGCGACTGCTGGTGAACGCCGGCCATGAAATCGTGTTCGCCACCGAGCACGGTGGCGTTGCTCCCAGGGCAGACAATCGGTTGCTCGACGGGGTCATTTTCGGCCGGCTCGGCGCCTACGAGGAGCCGAAGGCGTTCTACCGGCAGCTTGTCGAGACGACACCGTTCCAGCACCCGCTCGCATGGGCGGACCTCCGACCCGTCGACTACGACGGACTGCTGCTTCCTGGCGGCCACGCGCCCGGCATGCGCCAGTACCTCTCCTCAACCGTGCTGGAAGGAAAGGTGGCGGAGTTCTGGGGGCTGGATCGCCCGGTGGGCGCGATCTGCCACGGCGTTCTCGTGTTGGCCCGCACCCGCGACCCACGCACCGGAGGCAGCGTGATCGCGGATCGCAGGACCACCTGCCTGCCCAAGTACATGGAGCGAGGGGCCTATTACCTCACGGCGTGGCGGCTGGGCCGCTACTACCGAACCTACCCGGCCTACGTCGAAGACGAGGTCACTGATGCCCTCAATGACTCAAGCCAGTTCCTCCCCGGCCCGCGGACCCGGCGCCGGGGCACCGCCACGGACCACAGCGCCGCCTTCGCCGTCCAGGACGGCAACTACCTGTCCGCGCGCTGGCCGGGCGACGCTTACCTGTTCGCCGAGCGGTTCCGACAGCTGCTCGAGGGCGCTTCCGGTACGTAGGCTGATCGAACAGCCCCCCGCCTAGCTGATCGAAACCGACCGATCCCGGCCAGTCCCGGGGGAGCTCGACCTGGCTCCGGCTTGACCTGAGCGGCGCAGTCCACCTCCAGGGCCTCAGGCTTTACTTAAGTATTTACTCCTGCTATACTTGCATCTGTAAGCAAACAAAGGAGAACGAGATGGAAGCCATCTCAGACACCACTACGGAGTACAAGCAGGTCACGGTTGAGGTTCCCGAGGAGCGCCTAGCGGAGTTCCACGCGGTCTTCGCCCGGTTCCTGGCCGGTCGCGACCGGCGGGGAAGGCGCGGCGAGCATCGCCGCCATGGCCATGGACGCGGACACGCGTGTGGTTATCGCCACGAGCGCGCCGCGCGAAGCGAGGCCTACGAGGGTTCAATCGAGACCCCCGGCCAGACTCCCCAGACCACCGAGGCCTAAGTGGCCGAGAAGCAGATCACGGTCGCCGTACCGGAGGAGCGCGTACCAGAGTTCTACGCCTGGTTCGCGGACTTCCTGACGGCCGAACCGGGGACTGCCCCGTCGAGCGAGCGGGGGCGTCACGGCCGTCGCGGCCACCGCCGCCGCTCCGACGCTAGTGCCTGGTCAGCCGAGGACGGGGAGAAGGCTGCCTGGCTTTATCGCAAGCTCGCCCCCCCGGCCCGCGAGCTGTTTGACCTACTCCTAGATGCGCCCGGGGAGCGCTTCGGCGGCGAGATGATCGCCAGACGCCTGGGGCTCGAGAAGGGAGCCCATGGCGTCGCCGGGATCCTCGCCTGGCCGGGCCGCTACTCCCGCCACCTCGACCGCGTCCTCCCGATCGACACCGAGGGCCGGACCGACGGGGGCACCGACTACTACATCGACCCCGACACGGCCGCGATCTTCGCGGCTGCCCGGGAACACGCAGACCCCCCTAGGCGCAGAGAGCTCGATTGAGAGCCTCGATCCCTGCCCGAGCATGGAGCCGCCGTTCGATCGCGGAGAGGGCAGTAGTGGGCGATGTTGGGCTCGAACCAACGACCTCCGCCTTGTCGAGACGGTTCGTGGGATCCGACGTTCTCCCTGCTCGCGCGACAAAGCACCCCAGTTAGCAGGGGAAATGGGTACTCCGCTAGCGTCCGCTAGGGACCGAGAGGAACCGCTAGAAACCGAGGAGGGAGGGACGAGCGGGGGACGAGCGCTAGGCCGCCGGGCGAGAGGACTGGCGCCACGAGGCTCTCCAACTCCGGCTCGATCGCGTCTCACCAGCGGAGGCGAGCCCACTCCGAGACGGCCGCCTGCTCCCGCTCGCGGATCGCTGTGACGTCCTGTATCGAGCATTCGAGCCGGTGCCCGTCGAGCCCGGCGGCGTGAAGCTCGCGTTGCCCGTTGTCGCGGATGACCACGCCGCAGGCCGGGCAAGGATCCTGGTCGGGCAGACGGCGGGGCTTTCGATCGCGACGCAGACGGACGACGAAGCGGCGAGCCCGATTCCGTGGGACGCGGACAATGAACCGGCGCGTCGTTGTTCCGGCTTCATCGGCGGCTGCGTCGCCGGTGCTCACGCCGGATCGAGCGCGTCGTCGAGTCGCTCCAACCCCGAGATGAACCGGGCTTGCGCGTCCGCCGCAGTTAGTAGGTCGCCAGCGCGCCTCATCAGTTCGTCGCCGTCGCGGTGAGACGCCGCAAGCAACTCATTCATGCGGCGGAGAGAGGTCGCCGCTTCCGTGTCTCCGGCTTCACCCGGTCGAAGCTCGGCCATCAGTAACTTCGCCTCCTCAGCGCCAGCTTTCGCGTCGTACTCCTCCCACCAGTCCCGATATTGGTGTAGAAGCTCCTCGATGCTGACGGATTCATCTAGCCAATCCGGTCCCTCGCAGTCCAACATCTCCTCTTCCCAGGCCGAAAGTTCATCGTCGGGGATCTCAGACATAGCGCCTCTCCTTCGAGTCGTCGCGTCGCCGCTGGAGCCGCGTAACCAGCGGACGGGTCACTAGCCCGGAGACGGCCGGGCTCGGACCCGGCGGCCAGGTTCGCTGGCGAATCGGCTGAATCTCGTGGGCTCGCTCCTTCACGGTCCCGACGAACGCTAGTCGCGCGTTCAAGGGCGGCCTTGTAAACGTCCGGGCCACCCGCCAGCTTCCGGCTCAAGAGTCAGACCGTGAAGCCACCGTTTCCACCTAAGCCGAATTGCTCCGTCTGCGGCACGGCGCTCGCGCACACGGCCAAGCATGGGCTATGCGCGACCCACGCTCGTGAGCAGGGGATCAGAACCGGCCCCACACGCGAGGAACGCGAGCGGAAGTTCACGCTCTGCGGTGCGCGCAAGAAGGATGGGAGCCGTTGTCGTGCTCTCGCCGGACTCGGGACAGACCATCTCGGTAAAGGTCGGTGCGCGAGACACCTGGGTAATACGCCGTCGCATAAGCAGGCGTTGACTATCGAGGAGGCAAAGGCGGCGATGGTGAAGCTCGGCGCGCCTCTCGATATCAAGCCCCATGCTGCCTTACTCGGACTGCTTCGCATGACGGCCGGACATGTCGCGTACTTGTACAGCGAGGTCGGAGCACTCGAAGACGTAGCGAGCCCGCGGGCACGTGTGCTCATCGACTTGTACTCGATCGAACGCGATCGGCTTCAGAAGGTTGCCCAAGCCTGCGTCGGCGCGGGTATCGCTGAGCGGTTCGTTCGCATCGAGGAGGCCAAGGTGATCACGCTCGGACAAGCCCTGTCGCGAGCGAGCGAAGCCGCCGGACTGACGGACAAGCAACGACGACGGCTCGGCCAAGCGCTTCGCGACGAGCTACGGCAACTCAACGCCGAGGCGGCGAACGACTCTGAAGGCGACATCTGGGCCGCTGACGGCTTCGATGCCGGACAAACCATCAACCAGGAGGTAGCAGCGTGAGTACCCACCGGAAGTACACGAGAGAGCACATCGAGGCTCGCGAGAAGATGCTCAACGCCGCGGTGACGGCCGGCAAGTTCCCTACCTCGCGCCGGAAGCATTACTCAGACCTGTACGACGCCGACCCAGAGGGGACGGCTCGGGCGGTGGGCCAGTTGGCGGCGGGTCTGGCTGACCCGAAGGCCATCGTGGCTCAGGCTGAGCTCGACAAGCTCCCCGCCTACAACAGCCGATGGCTGAACGCTCAGGAGCAGCGGCGCATCGCGGTAGCCCAGGCTGGCGGCCGTCCGCCGCAGATCGAATTTGGGGCGTGACCATGGCTCGGATCGAAACAGACAGCGGACCGCGCTATGACGGGCCGCCGAAGCCTGCGACCGCTGACGTCGAGCACGCAGGACCGCGCTTCGGACCGATTCCGGTTCCGCCGTACAGCGGGAGCAAGCTAGTCCCCGCGACGGTTCCGCCAAAGCCGATAACGAGCCACATCCATCACTCGTAGACGAGGAGGACGCGCATGGCTAAGCAAGGCCGCATAGACAGCCAAACACCCGTGTCGACCAACCCAAACGTCCCGCACCCGAACCCTGACCAACCGGGGGCAACTCCTGGGTTTGCGAAGCCGGAAGCCCTTCCGGATGGAACAGGGACGACTGAGCCAACGCAGAACATCCCTGGCTTCGCGCATCAGGGACTTCCGTAGGCCGACGAAGTTGAGCCGCCGAGTTGGCGCGGGGCTAGACGCTCTCACGCGCGTCCTCCGGTCTCCCGCCAACGAGCGAAATGCCCCGGTGATCTGTAGAGGCGTTTCCGGTCGCGCGCTCGTGCTCGGCGGCTCAATCCCTCAGCCCTAGAGCAACCGCTAGGGCCACAACCGACTCGCGGGCCAGCGAGCCACCGCCGAAGCTGTTAGCGCTGGGGAGGCGTGGCCCGACGACACTCGATCGCGTGTGGGTCCGGACCCGGAAGGCCCGCGAGCCGGGGTGTGCGATCCGGAGACTCCCCGCGAATACCGAAATTCCACCGATTTTCTCCTGCGGCCACTTGTATTCCTCCGATACGTCCGCGACGATCCCGGCCCGTTCTGAAAAGCTCCGGGAGCAGTTGGCGGACGTCAGCGGCGTGAGCCGCGCTTAGAGGTGGACAATCGCCCGGGCAGATGACCGAAGGAGGTCACTTTGCCCAGATCCACCGCTCAGAGCCCGAGCGCAAACGGTCCACTTCCAACGTTCTACACGTACGAGGAAGCGGGCGAGATCCTGAAGATGTCGAGGAAGCAGGTAATTCGGGCCTGCGAGGAAGGCCGACTCGGCTTCATCAAGATTCATGAGCGCGGCCGTCGAATCACGAGCGACCATATCCGCGAGTTCATGGTGAGCCGCGACGTTCGCCCCGCCGCTTGACCGATGTCACTTTCAAAGCGGCGGCGTCGGGTACGAACCGACGCCGCCAGAACTTCTACGTCTTCAAGGCTCGGCGATCGTACCGCGCCGGACAAATCAGATCGGCTCGTGGATTGTCCAGTCTGCGGCGAAGCCAGTCACCTTGTCGTAACTCGCAAGCCCGACCATGATGGCGAGCCAACCTGGTTTCTTCACTGCTACTCGGCGTCTTGTCAGGCGCTCGGTAAAGCCTTCCTAGCTGAGTTAGCGTCGGCGGTCGGTGCGCCTCACGGCAGTTGGATCAAGGAGGATCCGCTGCGCTGGTTGGACCGCGACTCCGCCGTTTCGTCGCATGCACGACCTCGGCGGCGAGGCGATGAGGGTTGGATCAGCTTTGCGCAGGTCCGCGGCTGGCATGACCAACTCATGGACTCATGGTCGCCGCTCGACTACCTGCGGAAGGATCGCGGGCTGACCGTCGAGACGATCGCGGCACACCTGATCGGCTTCGACAGTCAGGCGTTCACGTTCCCCGTCTTCGCCGATCGGGAGCACGGCCTCATTCGGAACGTCAAGCGGCGTTACTGGCCGGAGCCCTGGAAGCTCGACCGGAACGGAAAGCCGGTCTGGAAGCGCGGGCTCGCCCGATCTGCGTCGCTGTACCCGGACCTGCCTAATGGCCGCGCCTGGTTGCTGTGCGAGGGCGAGCTAGACGCGCTGCTCGCTCGACAACACGGCTTCCCGGCGGTCACGTCAACAACCGGCACCAGCTGGTCCGCTGATTGGAACGTGCTCGCACGAGGACGGCGCATCGCCGTCGTCTATGACGCGGGCGAGGCGTCGATGAAGATCGCCAAGCGCCGGGCCGCGCAGCTTCGTGCCGACGGAGCCGCCGACGCCTGGGCGGTCCGGCTGCCGCTCGCGGACGGTGAGGACCTGACTGATTGGTTAGTCCGTCATGGCCGGAGCGCCGCCGGGCTACGCCGGTTGATCCGCGGCGCGAGGAGGTCCCCGTGATCGGCGTGGTCATGAACGCGACCAAGAGGACTGCGCCATATATCAAGCCCGAACGTGATCGCTCCGGCTCGAAGGTCCCGCCAGAGAATCGCAAGGCGAAGCGACGGGCAAAGCGGAAGGCAACAAAGAAATGAGTCACCTAGCCAACGAAACGGGGCCGAGCTTGCGACTCAGCCCCGCTCACGACCAAGGAGGTACAGCGTGTACGAAACTAACCGTAGCGCGCGAGTTCAGGGGTTACAAACCGCGCGACGATGGCCCGACTGCGACTGGCAACGTGCCGGGTTCGTCAGCGCGGGGGCGTGTGTGATGGCGAAGGTTGGCGGCTCCGGGCCGAAGCGATCGAGGGTCGTCATCGCGCGGCGGTCAACGGTGACCCGTAGCCATCGAGAGGAGGCCGGGAGGGCAGCCGCGTACGAGGAAGCCGTCCGGCTCAACGGTTCGGGCCGCGGCACGTACGAGGTCACGGATCTTCAGGTGTTGTGGCCGACGAATCTTGCGGAGCCCGATCCGCCGCTAAGGCCGCTGATACGTGGTATTGCGGAGCGCGGGACGTTCGGACCGCTCGGCGGCAAGCACAAGACGCTCAAGAGCCACACCATGAACGCGTTCGCGGTCGCTGTGGCCGCCGGAGTCCCGGCGTTCGGGCTAACAAAATGGGCGGTCCCCGAAGCGCTACCCATTGTGATCTTGGACGGTGAGAGCGGAAAGAAGGGCATCAAGCGACGCCTGCGCCGAATCGCTCGTGAGATGTATGGGATCGAGGACATAGGGTCACTCCCGGTTGTCGTCCTCTCCGGGATCGCGGAAATGAACGCGGCCGGACTCAGGAACCAGCTTGGCGAGGTGGTGAGCCAGATCGAGCGAAGGTTCAACGCTCGCCCAGGACTCGTTGCGTTAGACGCGCTCTACAACTTCCACCCGAAGGACATTGAGGTCGGGAACGTCTACGCGCGTGGCCCGATGCTGAGCGACTTCCAACACATGATTCAGGAGGTCGTCGGACCGGACTGTGTCCTGTGGGTCGTGGACCACTTCCGGAAGGACTCGCGAACGCTCGACCTCGATGAGTACCAGCAGTCCGGTATGTCGCAGTGGGCGGACTCCTGGGTCAACCTGGAGCACCAGAAGGACCCCGACCTCAACGGCAATCACTTCTGGCTCAATATCCAAGTGGGCTCTCGTTCGGGGTACGGCGGCCTGTACGAGATCGAGTGGGACCTGGGGCCGTTTGACGACGAGGCGATGGAGCCCGAACGCGAAATGACTTGGGAAGTTCGCCAGGTGCCGGTCCACAAGCGCGAGACGAGACGGAGCGGGCGAAATGAGGGAGTGCCCGATGAGGAGATCGAGCGCCGGATCTTTGAGCTAGTTGACAGCGGCGACTACAACAAGACAAAGCTCCGGGAAGCGATCGGCGGAAGGTCAACGAAGGTCGGCGAGACGATCAACCGGCTCGTAACGCAGCGGCTGCTGTTCGTGGAGAGGGCTGAAGGCCGAGACGCCGCCGGAAAGCGGATGCCTATTGAGGTCCTTCGCCGAGCCGGAAAGCTCTCGTCCGGTTCCCGGCGGCGCGATGTCGGTTCCTGACGTTCGTTCCCGGAACGAACGTCAACGTGGAATCCATGGAAAACCCACTAACTCCCGAGCCTAACGTCCGTTCCCGACGCCGGTTCCCGGGGAACGAACGTGTGAGGTGCCCTATTCCCGGGCGGGGACGCTCGTTCCGGCGTCCCGCCTATAGGGAACGGGAACGGACGTCTGTGGCCAAAAAATGACGGCCTCACTCACACACATAGAGCCACTGAGGCCATCCCACGAAGACTCACAAGCCCAGCGAAGAGTCACAGATGATGCGCCCCATCCAAGCGCAAGCAAAGCGAGCCAGCGAGCGCGGCACAACGGGAGCAAATGTCGCGAGGTCGCTTCTGCAATCGCCCGCGCCGCGCGAGATCCGTCCTCAACGACACTGCTGGGGTGCCTTGCTCGGCGGCCAGATTCCCGCTCGACTCGTCCTCGGACGGCGGAGGTCGCTGTGGTAGTTACCCATCGCTCGGTGGGCGGGAAGAGTGACAAATGCAGACTCGTCCCTCGTTCGTCCCTCAGTGTGGGAAAAGTGACTTGGAAATGGTTGGAATCTTGATGCCGCTCGCCGATACTCCGCTAGTTGTCAGTTACATATCCACCAACGGAGGACTCCATGGCAACTAGTAACTCGCAGGGACGATCGAAGGTAACTCGCGAGCAGTTGGAGCAGGCCGCCAAGCTCCGCGCGGACGGCGGAACGTGGAACCAGATCCGCGAGGCGACCGGCACCAAGCTCGGGTCAACGCAGTTCTTCCGCGCATGGGAGCGCGAAGGGATCGCCCATGCGCCCGCGGGCTCGAAGCCGAAGCCAACTGCAGCCAACCCGGATCCTGCGACGAAGAGGGCGAAAGCGACCTCGAAGCCGAACGCGACGCCGAGCAAGGGCAAGCGCACCGTGCGAACGAGCGAGGCGACGGCGAGCGCATAGGACCACAAGCGCGAGAGGCCACACCTGGGTTCGAGTCCCAGGCGCGCCATCGGGACCACCACCAAGGAGAGAAGGAATGGCTCACATCAAACGCAGGGTGTCGGACCGGACCGGGAAGGTGACTTATCAAGTCCAGATCCCGAATCCGGGCTATCCCGCGCCGGATCCGAAGCGACCCGGCAAGCTCGTTCCGGAGCGCGTCGTGAAGACGTTCGACCTCAAGCGCGACGCCGAACGATGGCTGAACGATCAGGCGTCGGCGATCAACCGCGGCGACTTCATCGACCCGCGTGACAAGGCCAAGCCGTTTCGCGAGCTAGTCGCGACGTGGGAGCGGACGCGCAAAGCGCGGCTGGCTCCGAAGACGCAGGAGCGCTACGACGGCCTCTTGCGGGTCTACCTGATGCCGGCGTTCGGCTCGACACCGTTGGGCCAGCTGCGACGCTCGATGCTGAAGGAATGGTTCGCCGAGCTTGACGTGAGCCCGGCTACGGCTCGCAAGATCCAGGTTGCGTTGTCGAGCGTCCTCAGCGAAGGCGTCGAGATGGGTGTGCTCCGCGAGAACCCCGCCGCCCGGCTCAAGCTCGCCGCTCTGCCGCGTCGCGAGATGACTGTGCTTACGGCTGCGGAGGTCCGCGCGCTGTCCGAGGCGATGTACCGGCCGACGGACCGGCTCGCGGTCTACGTTGCCGCGTATACCGGCGTTCGAGCGGGCGAGCTTTGGGCGCTTCAGCGGAAGCACATCGACCTTGACGGCCGCCGTTTGATCGTGGAGCGGACGCTGACGTCCGTCTCCGGCAGGCTCATCTTCCGCAACGCGACCAAGACGGACGGCTCGCGCCGCGTGATCAGCCTGCCGACCTTCCTAGCCAACAGGCTCGCGGAACACCTGGCGACGCTCGATCCGGACCCCAACACGCTGCTGTTCACGGGTCCAGGAGGTTCCAACGGCCGAAAGGCTGGTCTCGGCGGCCCAATCCGGCACAGCTTGTTCCGCAGCCGGATCTTTAGGCCTGCGGTTGTGGCCGCGCTGCCGCCCGAGAAGCACAACCTCCGCTGGCATGACCTCCGCCACACCTGCGCGAGTCTCTTGATCCACAGCGGCGCGAGCATCCTGCTCGTCCAGAAGCGGCTCGGCCATGCGAGCTCAACGACGACGCTCGACCTCTACGGCTGGCTATTCCCGTCCACCGAGGCGGCCATGGCTGGCGCGCTCGACGCGATCTACAACGCCGCCGACGCGGAGAACGTCGTCCCACTCGATCGGAGCGAGCAGGTTGCGTAGAGGGGAGGAATGCGGAAGGTCCTCGATGGCGGGGCGCTCCACGTGTTGGTATCATTCGTAGCTACATAGCTGTACGCAAATGAGGAGTGGAGGGCCATGGCCCTGTGAAGCTCCGGCAACCTCCCGCGTGGGAAAGGTGCCAATTCCATCAGAACTGAGATTGTTCTGAAGCGGATTGTCCCGTTCCCCGCTTCAGAGAAAGAAGCGGAGGTTGCCCCGTGGTACCAGCTCAAAGAAAGCGGGCTTCGATCAGACGGCGTAGGCAGGAGCGGGAGCTTGCCTTCTGGACGGTGCGTGAGGTTCTGAAGTTGATCGTCTTCGTAGTTGCGATTGCCTTCCTCATCGAAGGGCTGTTTGACGGTCGAGTCTTTGGCATCGAGCACCTCATGCAGCTAATTGCGCCGTAACGACGACCCCGCGGACCTTCAGTGGGCCGCGCGGAAGGCCACAGGACCCAACCGTTGCCACGCTCGCACGGGCGGACCGGCGTATGTGGCCGGCAGGACACGTCTGTTCGTTCACGGCGCGGACGAGCCGCAGGCGGCCTATGACTGACCGGCGGCGACGCGGGCCTTTCCAAGGCGAGGATCGCGGCGACGGCCAAAACGACCGTTGCGAGAGCCAAAACGACGGTCGCAATGACCGTTATGCGCGTCTCTAAGCTACGGCGCGGAGGCTCGGGCGAAAGATGGATGTGCAGATGACGATCGAACAACGACGGCGCAGGGGTAAGCGACAGATCTGGTTGACAGGCATGTCGCTCCCTCCTTTGCGGTCGTTGATTCGCGTCACGCGGACGCCCGTTCCAGAGAATGATAATGGTCGATACGGCGGCCCATCGCGGCTCAGAGCGGGAGGCCGCCCTTGCTGTCCGGTTCCTCGCCGTAGACGGCTGTCGAGAGACGCTGCCGGTCGAGTACGGCGAGCAAGGCGCGAGCGGTCGCTACGTAGACGTAGAAGATCCAATCGAGCCAAACGGCAGCGTCGTAGTTCCGCTGTTGTATTCGGTCGTTATGCCGGATCCAGAACTTGTTCGCGACCTGAAACAGCGCGCTCTCGTCACCCGGGAGGATGTATTCATCAATCTCACCGCGCAACGGTTCAAGTACGTCCGCTAAGTGCTTGAGAGCGCTGCGCTTGTCGTGGTCCGATGCGCCTCGGCGACGGTACTGCTCAATGGCCTCTCGCAGAGGGTCGCGGAGCGGCGCGGGCACGTCGTCCGGGATCGGATCGTCAAGTAGCGGGCGCAGGTCGTCAGGTGCTGTCTGAACGATCTGGCCGTTGTCGAGCATCTCCATCGGTGGATCGAACAGACCGAGGTCCGGGTTGATCGTCTCCCGGAGTACCCGGCGGCCGTCCTCACGGTTGTAGACGGTCGGGCCATCGGGTCGCTTCGCGGGCTCCGCCACTACCTCGGTGTAAAGGAACTCCAACGTGTCGAACAACACGTCCGCGTCGAACATCCACGGGGCAGGAGTGCTGTTGCTGTACGCCAAGATCTTGGTCGGTGGGGTGACTTTTTCGTAGATGCCAGTTGTTCGCAAGCGACGCAAGAAAACCGCCTCGGCATGCTCGATCCTTGGCGGCAGGTCTGTCCCGTCGGGAGCCGAGTGCCGGGCGAGGGCTTCAGTGAAGTACCCGCGCAGACGTAAGCGGTCGATGCTCGTCCAGATCAGGCTCGCGAAGTCCTCCAGGCTGAGTTTCCGCATTCGTCCATACCGCGCAGAGAACAGCTCATTACCCATGTCTCGATGTTACGAGGCGCCAGCGGCCAAACGTCAATATCAACTCGGCACCCCGCTCAGGGGCAGCCGACGCTTAGGTCTGACGCTGACGCAGCCTTAATGGCCTGGCAAACCGCCGCCGCCAAGGTCGGTCGCCGCTCGCGGGCTGTAACTGGCCAAGCACAGAGGCCACGCCGTTGATCGCGGTCGTGACGTTCTTGAATTGCGAGCCAAACCGCGAGTCCAAGGCTTCCGCAAGTCGTCGCTCCGGATCCGCGGCGGACCATCGCACATGGGCTTGCTCCAGGACTTCGCGCCACTCCGCCAGGTCCTCGAAGCTCTCATCAACCTTGTGCTCGCTACCTGCCGCGTCTTTCATCTTGCCGACCAAGCGGATTGCCCGGTACGCGCTCGCCAGCGAGTCGATCTGACCCTGCGTTTCGCCGGGGATTCCGAAGTCGAACTGCTCGCCGCTCGACAAGACGTTCCGACGCCATCGGCGCTCCGGCGCTTCCCGGCCGTTCTGAACACGCTCGTAGATCAACCGAACGTCGATGTCCAGTGCGGCACCCGGCCCGACGTTCCGGATGGCAACGGTCGCAGTCACTGGCCCGATGAACTGGAACTCGATCGCCAGCTTGGGCATGAGCGCGGCCAGTCGTGCTCGCCGCATCTCGCCGACCATATGCGCGTTTTGGATTGCGTAGTAGGCCGTGACGGCGATCAGGACCGCGGTCAATAAGACCGTGACTGCGCCCTCGTGGTTGTCTAGCCACGAAACGGCATTCGCGAAGGCAGTGTGGTGCTTGACGGCCAGAACGACCACGTCTGGGATGATCGCTCCGGCCGCAGACAGGTCGAGCGTGTTTACGTCCGCGAGGCACTTATCATCGTCTGTACGAGGGCATTGCCCTTGGAGGCGATCCGCCGCATGGCGGACCCGCCGAACGGAGTCTTCAGGGCCTACGAGCAACGGGTACAGAGACGACGGCTTAGAAGTGACTGCAGCAGTCCAAGTTGCTCCGGCGAACTAGCTAGAGCCCCGGCGTCTGGATTGAACCCGGCCGGGGCTTCGTCGTTGGCAGTCCGGCGGCCAGGCTCCGGCCAATCCTCTGCCAGCGTCGCACCCGTCAAGCCTCGATCGTGGCCCGGAACCCGTCGAGCCGCCGCGCCGGGCCGCTAGCAGGCCAGATCCGGCCGCGTGCGTTGCCAACATCACCAGCGCAATGGATCGATGCATCTTCTGCGATCAGCCGTTTGGTCCTGATCGGCCGAGGTCGAACGAGCACGCCGCGCCCCAATGGTGTGGGAAGCTCCTACCTGACCTTGGTCGCGTGCAACACCTTCACATCGTCATTACGGCCGAGGGAAGACGGGATGCCGATCACGGGGAGCGCAACCCATTCACAACGGTCTGCGGCGATGTTTGCAAGCCCTGCAACACCGGCTGGATGCATGAACTGGAGGAATCTTGCAAAGGCGTGTTGGGCAAGCTCATCCAGGGCGGATCACGCAACCTCGGGTACTGGCGACAAGCGCTAGCAGCGACGTGGGCGGCAAAGACCGCCATGGTGTGGGAGTCCGTCTCGCCAAAAGATCGGACGATCCCGCTAGAGGTTCTGCACACGTTTCATCGGACGCAGCGTCTCAGCTTGCGCCAACAGGTATGGACAGGGCGGTACGTGGGGAACCAGCCAGACCACTCATTTCGTCGGACCGCCGCCCACGTCATCGGGGCGGTGAAAGGCGCTTCCGAAAATCCCCAGGACGCGCATGCATACGCCGTTGCTTTGAGCGTCGGTCAGCTTGCCTTTGTGGTCTTCGGGCATCTGCTCAGCGTTCCGATTCAGTTGACCGTCCCTGAGGAGGGGTCCAAGCTCGTGCCGATCTGGCCGCCTGAACGCGAGGTTGTCGCGTGGCCGCCATCCGATGCCCTCGACGACGCAGCGATCACCAACGTCCTCACGTCGCTGGGACTGCCAATCCCTGGCACCGAGGGCGAGCCCCTGCCATAGCCGTTCAGGTCAGGCTGAGGCGTGTGTGCCTGGTTGCGCGCGCGCCGCTCAAGCAGGCGGCATGAAGCCGCAAGGCTGCTTCGGCACCGCAGTGATGACCACAGGCCAAGCGTTCATCAATGCTCGGGCAAACAAGATGAGCGCCAGCGCCAGGAGCGCGCCGGTCAGAACCACCTCGGTGGTCATGACTCAGGCCGCGCGATCGAGGACAGGAGGATCCGGCGGCAACGCCTCCGCGACCTGGCGCAGCGTCGCTCGAAGCGTGCCCATACGTGCTCCGTCTACAAACTCGTGGTCGGACCTGGGCTGGAAGTCCTCAACGGCCTTGATGACGGGGCTATCCGCTGCTGCGTCTCTGGCCTGCGCGATCAGCACGTTGGCCATCTGACCGATGCGCCACTGCGGAAGGTCGTTGGCGCCGAACCCGCTCAGGCTTTGATCCAAGGCGAGAATTTGGGCTTTCAACTGCGACATCCCTACTCCTTACGGCCGACTGTTGTAAAAGCGGCCGATCAGCATAGGGGGGCGTGGACGGAATGGATTGTCTGATCGGGTTGCTACGTGATCGCTCCGCTTTTGCTACGCTATTGCATATCAAAAGCAAATCCCAGTGTGAGGATCCGGACATGGAGATGACGCAACAGCAGACCGATCGACTGAAGCGGGCTTACACAGACTTCGGTGCAGTCCTTCAGGACCTCGGCATCGTGGCGGACGCGCCCAAGCCGCCGGTAGAGCCGAAGTGGCTGGCGGACACCGCAAAGCAATGGGGCTTACTCAACGCGCTTCTGACCGAGCACAAGGGCGATGCGTCGGCCGAGGAATGGGGTCGCCTCGGGCGCCAGCACGGCTATGACCCACGGGGGCTCGGCGGTTTCTTCGCGGGATCTCAGCCGGTCATGGCTAGCGAAGGCGATCGTCGTCGCTTGACATCCGACGGCCGCCGGTTCATCGAGCGCTGGCGCGGCGACTTCGGGACGACCTAATCAGTGACCGTCTGCGGGCGGCTCGCCGGGATCGAAGTCCGCGGCCTCGTCGGGAGCCGCGCCGCTCTCCAGCGGCGGCATCCCACCGGGCGGCGGCTCGCCTTGGTGCCGCAGCCGTAGCTCTTGGTGGAGATCGACCGGCGTGTTATCCATGACTGCGGTTAGCAGGTCCTCAAAGAACGCCTGCGCCGTCAGCGGCTCCACCGTGTCTTCGATTGGCATTAGCGCCTTGTCGTCGTCGGCCCAGTCCGCGACGAGGAGCATCGTGGCGTCAAACGGACCGTCTGGCCGCCGGAGCCGCGCTAGCTGATTGCGCAGATAGATGAACGCTCCCTGTTCCTCGTGAATGTTGCTCCGCACGAGGAACACGAAGCCCATCGCGGCCATCGGGTAGCGGTCGCGGAGGTTGGTCGCCTCGCCGACAGCCTCCTCATAGCGGTTGTTCTTGTTGTTGAGGTACGAACTGAACTGCGTCTTGGTCGAGACGAGCACGTCCGGCCCGCGCTGCCACGAGGTCACCGCCACGTCAACCTGCTTGACGTAGAACCGGCCGAGAATGTCGGCGTTCGCAGAGCCTGGGATCAACGTCCGCAGCTTCGCGACCGCATGCCGGAACTTCACCGGCCGGAGGTATGTGCCCTCGCCGCTGGACTTGAGCTTTGCTTCCTCGGCGGCCAGGAGTTCGAGGACTTGATCAAGCTGAGCCTCAAGCGGCGCAAGCTCCGGCGACAGGACGCGCGGACGGCGACGCCGGGGAAAGACCGAGCCCTCAGGAAACCCGGCACGGCGTAACTCGTGTGCAATCCAGGCGTCGAGTGCCTTGGCTACCCGGCCTGACTGTTGCTCCTCGGCTCGGCCTTCGCCGATCGGGACCGCGAGCAGCCGCCTCGCAATGTCATAGTCCGGGACGTAATCCCGTTTCGCCGGATCATCTGTGTACGGCGGAGTGATCCACGGCGACGCGCTCGTGTCCTCGCCCGCGAGAATCGGGTCTAGGTCGGAGAGGACGTCAGTGTCATCCGCCATTCTCCTCAGTCTGGCGAGTGCGGCGGACACGAAGGAAGGCCGCCCAATCCCGAAGCGCGCTGACCTCGGCCGGGCTGAACCTCATCGCATCCACGAGCAAAACCTTGTCGACCTCGGCGACAACGGTCCACCATTCTCCACGCCGGAGCGCCGCGTCCATCTGGCCCCAATGCTCGCTGAGTCGCTTCCACGCCATCGATAGATCGTCGGGTGCGGGGACCGGGAGGCTAGCCGCCTCACGCGGCTCCATCTTGAGGATGCCGCCGCCATACGACCGGCCGTGAATCTCCGCGTTGACCATCGTCGCCGAATTCAGCGCCAGCAGCGGCAGAGCGTGTTTTGCCTCCGGAGCCGCATCCTCCCGGAGCCGAATGCCATGCATCGAATTGAGCAGCGTCGCGCCTGACGTGTTCGCGATCAGGCGCGGGTAGCGGTGCGACATGTACGTAAAGAACAGATCCGGGACCGAGACGACGGGCGGCCTCCACCATGGCTTGCGGACTGTGCACTTGTATGCCAGGTGGACCTCGCGCTCCTCGCCTTCGGCGATGTACTTCTTGAGGCCGGTTGCACGCGGCGGCTCCTCAGGACAGAGCAGCCATACGCGCTCGCCTCGGACCTTCAACTCCTCCCATTGGGTTCGGCTGAACGCGAGGCCCTTGAGATGACGGGTCCCCGGTGGACTGATCCGCTTGAGGTGTTTTTCGCCGATCCCGTACTTGTGGCGCGTGACCTCGGACAGAGCGAAGTAGTCATTCGCTCCCGTGACGGTCCCCAATTCGGGCGTTCCGTAAGAGTCGAGCGGTGTCATCGCGTCGGCTGCCCGCCGGATCAACTGGCGCGTGTCGAGCGGAAGGAGAAGGTCCGACCACTTGCCCGACGCGGTTGGAGTGGCTCCGGCCGCGTCGAGCGGATGCACGTCCGCGAGGTCGTCGGCGTCGTCAACGTGGATCAGGCAGAACGAATCGCACGGACCCGTGCCATGTGCGACGAGCAACACCACTTGCTCCTCGGCGTCGTGGAACTGAAGCCGCTCGAACATCACGAGGTTGACGATCCCGAAGCGCTCGCGGAGCCACCGCCGGACCGGCTCGGCGTACTGGACCGTCAACAACTCGGCCGGTAGCACCATCGCCAGGCGTCCGGACGGCTTCAGGAAGGCAGACGCATGAGCGAGCGTCGCGGCCCATGACGAAGCAAGCCCCGACAAGCGAACACCCTGCGCCAAGGCAGCCACCATCGCCCGCTTGCGCGTCTCGCCGGTGAACTCCTGATACCGGACGAACGGCGGATTGCCGATTACCGCATCCTGCCAGCCGATCTCGTCGCCGAACTGCGCGGGCGTCGGGAGGTTGAAGAAGTCCGAGCGGACCAAGTTCGCGCCGAAGCCGTCGGTGGCGAGTAGCCGTCCCGATTCATCCAGCGAAGGCCGGTGGAGATCGACGCCGGTCAGCTGCGACCGGATCGCGGCGGGCTCGGCTCCGGCCTTCCGGAGTTGCGTCCCGGCGGCCAGGAGGAACACAGCCTCGCCACAGGTCGGATCAAGAACCTTCGCGTTGGGGTCCTTGCCGATCGCCCACCGTGCCAGAAATTCAGCAATGGCAGGCGGCGTGAAGAATGCGCCCCGTGCCTTCCGACCATGCGAAGTATCGCGGGAACCCATGCTGGAAAGGTAATCTCGGCCGCGGACGGAACACGTCGAACATGTGTTCGCTAGCGTGGCAAGACGATGTGTGCTCTGCCGCCGCTTCGGTGGTACTCGGAGGAGCAGATGATCTATGACCCAGCTGAGCACGAACTACACCGGCCGGACTGTCCCAAGCTCGATCGTCTAGCGACGTTCGAGCGGGGGCGATCATTCGATCTGGTTTTGGCTCCGCGAACCTGCTCGGTCTGCCGGCCCGACGTGACGACCGGGCTTGGCCCGGTCGCCCTCGTCAGACACGCGACCCGTGCGGACGCCTAGCCCTACATCGCTCCGTTGTTCTTGCCGCAGACTGAGCAGACCCATTCGAGCAGTTTCGAGCCCGGACGCTCGACGCCGTTGTGTGCGGTCACGTTGTTGCAGCTGGGGCAATACTTCATTGCTGTCGCCATACCGGCAGGCTAATAGACCAACCCAGCAACGGAACGGTCGGACGGCGCGCTTCTTTGGAATCGGAGGTTGGTCGTCGCTGCTGGGCGTGCCGATGCCCGGTTTGGAAGCCGACTCCGGCCGAGGTAACTTCCGGGGACAACTATGACGACGCCGATCATTCAGGACGCCTGCGGGACTGTTGATCCGGAGTGGCTTTCGCGTTGGCTGGACCAACGCGGACCGTGGGCATTCCACGTAACGAAGGCGTCGTTCGTGTCGGAGATCATGTCATCGGGGCTTGTGCCCTGGGATGAGCACGGAACTGCGAGTGCGTTTAGGGTCGCCGCGACGCCGCGACCCGGATGCGTCTATTTCGTCACGGAGCCATGGGAATGTGACCATCAATGGGAGCTGTCCCAAGTCGATCCGCGCGAAGGAGCCGTGATCTGCGCAGATCTGAGAGGGATCTCACCCGAGCGGATCCTGCCCGACGAAGATCCGTGGGCGCTTGGCGTGCTCGATCCTTGGGACCGCCGTTGGGAATTGAGTTCGGACATCTCCAAGCAATCGGCGACGGGCGACGCTGGCGCTCGGCAGCGGAGTGGGCCGCATCCACGAGGCTCGGTCATCAGCCCGGCATCGTCGAGTGGGCTTTGTCTGAGTGGGGCCGGTTCGCAATCGCGGGCGCGGTGCTTCCGGAACTGCTTACGGTCGCTCGCTGTGACCGCGACGGCAGATGGGCAGTTCCGCCGCAAAGCCGCATTTGAGCGCGCTCGTCCTCGGAATCCACCGGCGTTTGAATCGCGGCGGAAACCGGGAACAATGAGGGACGAGTGAGGGACGAGCCCCTGAGGGCAACTCTGGCACCGCTAAGCGAAAAGACACGTTTGCCGGGCTTTTCCTATGGGCGATGTTGGGCTCGAACCAACGACCTCCGCCTTGTCGAGACGGCGCTCTCCCAGCTGAGCTAATCGCCCTGGGCGGCCTAATTTAGCGTGGGGATTGGGCCGTAGGTGGGTACATTCGCGGCATGGGAGCGAAAGTCCGATTGGCGGCGGTGGGGGTCATGCTGCTCCTGGGGGTGCCGGCGGCCCTGGCCGTGGCCGCCTGGGGCGCGGTACCGATCACGGTCAAGCCAAAGACGGGAGCTGCACACACCAAGTTCGTGGTCAGCTTCAGGGCCCCGGCGGCCACGGACGGGACGTCGGCCACCCATCGCTACTCGGTCAGCGCCGCCAAGAGCACGACCACCTCGACCGGGGCGACCGGACCGACCGGACCGACCGGCGAAACCGGGGTGACGGGGTCAAGCGCTCCCAGCGGATGCGTGTCCACCACGTCTCGCCAGATCACCGCGGCGACCCAGGGCCAGCGCTTGAACGTCGCTCTCAAGCCGGGTGCCTCGAAGGCGTGGTGTGCCGGCTTGTTCAAGGGCGTGATCAAGGAGACGACCACCCCCAAGTGCAGTGCCGGGCAGGCGTGCCCGGACTACATCGCCATCTCGACCGTCGGGACGTTCCGCTTCCGCGCCAAATGACCCGGGTGCGGCGGCCATTAGCATCCGCCGCCCATGGATTTCGAGCTTCCAGACGGGAAGATGCTCACGCTGCCGGCGGGCGCGACCGGCGCGGATGCCGCTGCTGCCATCGGCCCGGGGCTGGCTCGGGCCGCGCTTGCCGTCAAGGTCGACGGGGAGCTGAGAGACCTCGGGCGGCCGCTACCTGAGACGAACGGGGCGGGGCCGGCGAAAATCGAGATCGTCACCGACCGCAGTGGCGCCGACGCGCTGTGGCTGATCCGCCACGATGCCGCCCACGTCCTCGCCGAGTCGGTCCTGGATCTCTATCCGGGGGTCAAGATCTCCATTGGTCCGCCGATCGAGGACGGCTTCTACTACGACTTCGAGTTCCCGGACGGCGTGACGGTCTCGGACGCCGACTTCGACCGGATCGAGGCCAGGATGCGCGAGCACGTCACGGCCGATGAGCCGTTCCTGCGCACCGAGGTTTCGGTCGCCGAGGCGGTCGAGCGCTTCCAGGCCGAGGATCAGGACTACAAGGTCGAGCTGATAAGGGATCTCGTCCGCGATCAGGGCGTAGAGGCGGTCTCGCTCTACACCAACGGAGCCTTCACCGACCTGTGTCGCGGGCCGCACGCTCCCTCCACCGGCCGGATCAAGGCGTTCAAGCTCCAGTCGGTTGCCGGCGCCTACTGGCGGGGCGATGCCAGCCGCCAGATGCTCACGCGTGTATATGGAACCGCCTTCTTTTCGGCCCGGGAGCTACAGGAGTATCTCGAGCGCCTGGAGCGAGCCCGGGCCAACGACCACCGGCGCCTGGGTCCTCAGCTTGGCCTGTTCAGCTTCTCGGAGGTCTCCCCGGGAGCCGCGTTCTGGTTTGCCCCCGGCACGGAGGTGTTCAACTCGCTCGTCGCGCTCAGCCGCGAGATGGGGGCCGAGCGGGGCTACACCGAGGTCAAGACCCCGCAGCTCTACGACAGCTCACTGTGGGAGACCTCCGGGCACTGGGAGAAATACCGGGGGAACATGTTCGTCACCGAGTACGAGGACCGGGCCATGGCGCTCAAGCCGATGAACTGCCCCGGTCACTGCCAGCTCTATTCGCTGCAGCAGCACTCCTACCGCGACCTGCCCATCCGCTACTGGGAGCCCGGCCTCCTGCACCGCCGTGAGCCGAGCGGGACGCTCCACGGCCTGCTTCGGGTGCGCCATTTCGCTCAGGACGACTCGCACATCTTCTGCACCGAGGAACAGATCCAGGACGAGGTGGCGGGAGTGCTCGAGTTCGCCTTCGCCACCTACCGGATCTTCGACATCGACGTGCGGCTCGAGCTCTCCACCCGCCCCGAGCAGCGCATCGGCTCCGACGAGCTGTGGGACCGCAGCGAGGCGGCGTTGATGAGCGCGCTGGAGAGCCACGATCTCACCTACGCCGTGAATGAGGGCGACGGCGCCTTCTACGGCCCCAAGATTGACATGCACATGACCGACTCCCTGGGGCGGGCGTGGCAGCTCGGGACGTGCCAGCTCGACTACAACATGCCCGCGCGCTTCGACTTGCGCTACACGGGCGCCGATAACGCCGAGCACCGTCCGGTGATGATCCACCGGGCCCTGATGGGTTCCTACGAGCGGTTCATCGGGATCCTGCTCGAGCACCTCTCAGGAGAGCTTCCGGTTTGGCTGGCCCCGGTCCAGGTGATCGTCCTGCCGATCGCCGACCGCCACGTTGATTACGCGCGCGAGGTACAGGCGCTGATCAGGCGCGCCGGGTTACGGGTCGAGGTCGATGAGCGCGGCGAGTCGGTGTCCCGGAAGATCCGCGATGCCGAACTGGGCAAGATCCCCTACCTGCTCGTAGTCGGCGATCGCGAGCTGGAGAACGGAGCCGTGGCGGTCCGCGAGCATCACGGGGGAGACCGGGGGTCGATGCCGGTGGAGGAGCTGATCGAAGTCGTTCAGGCTCAGGTCCAGGCCCGTTCGATGCGCTAGATCCACCGCTATACTCGCTTCTGTTGATCCAGCAGTCCCATCACACACGGCCCGGCGCCGCTTGACCTCAGGACGTCACCGCAGCTAGTGCCGGTCCCTAAGAAGTTCGACCGGCGGCCGCCGGAGCGGGACCCGACTCGGATCAACGACCGGATTCGGGTGCCCGAGGTCCGGCTGATTGGCGAGGACGGCAACCAGATCGGGGTCGTCAAGACCGACGAGGCGCTTCGCTATGCGCAGGAGCGTGATCTCGACCTGGTGGAGGTGGCACCCGATGCCCGCCCCCCCGTCACCCGGGTTCTCGACTACTCCAAGTACAAATACGAGCAGGCCCAGAAGCTGAAGCAGGCCCGCAAGCACCAGCAGCAGATAACGATCCGGGAGATCAAGTTCCGGCCCAAGATCGCCCAGAACGACTACGACACCAAGAAGGGTCACGTCGAGCGTTTCCTGCGCCACAAGGACAAGGTCAAGATCACGATCATGTTCCGGGGCCGTGAGGTAACTCACCCGGAGCGGGGAACGGCTCTGCTGGAGCGTCTGGCCGATGAGCTCTCGGAGGTCGGCGTGGTGGAACAGACGCCGATTCAGGACGGCCGCAACATGACGATGATGCTCGCGCCCTCGAAGGCGGTCCTGGCCGAGGGAGAGGCGCCGGCCGCGGACGGGACCAAGCCGGCTGACAAGCCTCGTCAGGCGAGCGCCGAGGGGCCGAGCGAAGATGGTGCCGAAGCCGGCAATGGCAGCCGCTCAGCGCAGCCCGAGGCTCCCGAGACGGCCGCCGAGCTCCCCGAGGAGGCCCCCGCGGCCTCCGCCGACGCCGCCTGAGCGTCGTCGGCCCCGTCCAGATAGGGCAAAGCGTCTGCTTTACTAGCCGACTCAGCCATGCCCAAGATGAAGACCCACTCCGGCGCCAAGAAGCGCTTCAAGCTGACCGCCAAGGGCAAGATCCGGGGTCGCCGGGCCTACTCGACCCACATCCTGGAGAAGAAGTCGCCCAAGCGCAAGCGGCGTCAGTCGCGTCCGTCCTGGATCTCGGACCATGACCGCAAGCGGGTGCTGACCCTGCTCGGCGCCAAGACGGGGCGCGGCGAATGACCCGGGTCAAGCGTGGTGTCCATGCCCGAAAGAAGCGGCGGGCGACCCTGGAGATGGCGAAGGGCTACCGCGGTGACGCGAGTCGTCATTACCGGACGGCCAAGGAGGCCGTGCTCAAGGCTGACCAGTACCGCTACCGGGACCGGCGCAATCGCAAGCGTGACTTCCGTCGGCTCTGGATCACCCGTATCAACGCCGCCGCGCGCCAGAACCAGCTCTCCTACTCGCAGTTCATGCACGGTCTCCAGCTGGCCGGAGTCGAGCTCGACCGCAAGATCCTGGCCGACATCGCCGTCCGCGATGCCGACACCTTCCGACGCTTTGCCGAGCGCGCCCGTGAGGCGCTGGCCGCCGGCTGAGTAGCCGACACGACCAGCACCCAGGGCGCCGCTCCAAGAGGACGGCGCCCTTTTTTGTTCCCAAATGACGATCACCAGCCACCACAACCAGAAGCTCAAGGAGATTCGCAAGATCCGCCAGCGCCGGCGCTGGCGCGAGCGCTCGGGGCGGTTCGTGGCCGAGGGCGAGGACCTCTTGGCGGCGGCCGACATCGCGGGCTGGGTCGCGGTCGAGCGCTACTCGGCCACGGGGAGTGGGCTGGGCGGCATCGAGGTGGATGAGGATGCGTTGGCCTCGGCGTCCGGGCTGGGATCGGGAACCCGGGCCCTGGCGGTGTACGAGGAGCGCTGGTCCCCGGCGCCCGTCGGCCCGCTCTGCGTCTACCTGCACGGCGTCCACGATCCAGGCAACGTGGGGACGATTCTCCGAAGCGCCGAGGCCTTCGGGGCGGACTCGGTCGTGCTCGGCCCGGGAACGGCGGATCCATTCGGCCCCAAGGCGGTGCGGGCGAGCATGGGCGCCGTGTTCACCGTGCCGCTGGCGCGGGCGGGCGATCTTGAGTCCCTTCCGGGCGTCAAGATCGCCTTGGTGCCAGGGCAGGGCGAACCGTTGAGCGAAGTGTGGCAATCCGCTCCCACCCCTCGGGAGCAAATTGCCACAGTTCGCAAGGAGGCGACGCTGCTGATCGGCGCCGAGCGCGAGGGGCTCCCGCCGCAGGTCATTAGCGGTGCCGATCGGGTGGCGCACATTCCGACTCAGAGCCACTCGCTTAACGCAGCCATGGCGGCGACGGTCGCCCTTTACGAGCTGAGAATTAGGATGGCCCGCGCATGAGCCTGGAACGTGTGCAGCAGCTTCAGAAAGAGGCCGAGGCGGCCATTGCCGCGGCCGGCAGCACCGACGCTCTCGAGGAAATCCGGATCCGTTACCTGGGCCGGAAGGCCGAGCTCCCCAACCTGCTCCGTCACGTGGCCGACCTCCCGCCGGAGCAGCGCGCGGCGATGGGAAAGACGGCCAACCAGGCCCGGCAGGCGCTGGAGCAGGCGATCGAGCAGCGCGGGGCGGAGCTGGCGGCTGGCGAGCTCCAGACGCGCCTGGCCGAGGACCGCGTCGACATCACGCTGGGCGGGGACCCGCTGTCGCCGATCGGGCGCCTGCACCTCCTCACCCAGACCCGGCGGGAGATCGAGGATGTGTTCACCGGCCTCGGCTTCAACGTCGCCGAGGGCCCGGAGGTGGAGACCGTCTACTACAACTTCGACGCCCTCAATCACACCATCACCCACCCAGCTCGCGCTCTCACGGACACCTTCTATGTGACCGAGGAGATCCTGCTGCGGACCCATACGAGCCCGGTCCAGATCCGGGCCATGGAAGCTCAACCGCCACCGCTCTACATCATCATGCCGGGGCGGGTCTACCGCCCCGACTCAGATCCCACGCACACGCCGCAGTTTCACCAGGTGGAGGGGCTGGCCGTCGATGTCGATGTCACGCTGGCCGACCTCAAGGGCACGCTCCAGACCTTCGCCCGGGGGATGTTCGGCCCCGAGCGGGAGATCCGTTTGCGCCCGAGCTTCTTCCCGTTCACCGAGCCGAGCGTCGAGGTCGACGTCTCCTGCTTCAACTGTCGCGGCGGGGTGACGGGCGATGGCGACCGCTGCCCGATCTGCAAGGGGACAGCGTGGCTCGAGATCCTGGGAGCCGGAATGGTCGACCCCAACGTCTTCGAGTCCGTGCGCGACCACGGCTATGACCCGGAGAGGATCCAGGGGTTCGCCTTCGGGATGGGGATCGAGCGGATCACGATGCTCAAGCACGGCATCCCCAATCTGCGGCTTCTCTACGAAAACGACATCGGCCTCCTGGAGCAGTTCGCCTGATGCGCCTCCCGCTGGAATGGCTCTACGAGTACTGCCGACCCGGGCTCGAGCTGGAGCAGCTGGCCGACAGGCTGACCTTGACCGGCACCAACGTCGAGTCGATCGAGCATCACGGTGTGGGCGAACTCGACAAGTTCGTCGTGGGCCGGGTCCTTCAGGCCGAACGGCATCCCAATGCCGATCGACTCTCGGTCTGCCTGGTCGACATCGGCGGGGGCGAGCAGGCAAAGATCGTGTGTGGGGCCCCCAACGTCGCCGCGGGGCAGACGGTGGCCGTGGCGCGCCCCGGCGCGGTGATGCCCGACGGAACCAGGCTGAAGGCGGCAAAGCTCCGCGGAGTTGAGTCTGAGGGCATGATCCTGGCCGAGGACGAGCTGGCCATCGGGACCGACCACGAGGGGATCCTCGTGCTCGAGCCCGACGGCCTCGAGCCTGGCACCTCCTTGCGGGAGGTCATGCCTCTGGCCACCGAGGTCCTCGACCTGGAGATCACCTCGAACCGCCCGGACTGTCTGGCCGTCTACGGGATCGCGCGGGAGGTCCATGCGGCGACCGGTGCGCCGCTCAGCCCACCGCCGTGGTCCGAGGATCCCGGCACCCAGGGGGACATCGAAGACGTGAGCATCCGGGTGGAAGACCCCGATCTCTGTCCGCGCTTCACCGCCCGCGTGTTCGAGGAGGTCAAGATCGGCCCCAGCCCGCCGTGGCTGAAGGCACGCCTGATGGCCTCGGGCCAGCGCCCGATCTCCAACGTCGTCGACATCACCAACTACGTGATGCTGCTGACCGGCCAACCGCTGCACGCCTTCGACCTCGATCAGGTGGCGGGTCAGACCCTGACGGTCCGGCGAGCCACGGCCGGCGAACCGGTGCGGACGCTCGACGGCCAGACGCGCAAGCTGGATGACGAGATGGTCCTGATCGCCGATGCTGACGGACCGACCTCGATCGCGGGCGTGATGGGGGGCGAGCGCTCCGAGGTATCCGAGACGACGACACGAGTACTAATGGAGGCCGCGACCTGGGACGGCCCGAACATCCATCGCACGGCCTGGACCCTCGGCCTCCAGAGCGAGGCGTCGCTGCGGTTCGAGAAGCAGCTCCAGCCCGAGCAAACGATGTGGGCCCAGGCGGTGGCGGCGCAGCTGATGATCGACCTGTGCGGTGCTCGGCTTGCCTCGGGAACCATCGACATCGGCGGCGAGGGTCCCCCCCCGGTCACGATCTCCCTGCGGGAGGCACGGGTGACCCAGCTTCTCGGCGTGCCGATCGCTCGGGAGCGCTGCGCCGAGATCATGCAGGCGCTCGAGTTCGCCACCTACGCGAACTACGACGGGCTCGATGTCCAGCCGCCCGCCTTCCGGCGCGGGGACGTGATGCGTGAGGTCGACGTGATCGAGGAGGTGGCACGGATCGATGGGCTCGACAAGCTTCCCGCCACGCTGCCGAGCCGCCACGGCGCCGACGGACGGCTGACGCCGCGTCAGCGACTCCGGCGCCGAGCCGCCGATGCCCTCGCGGTGCAGGGGCTCCACGAGTCGGTGGGGTGGAGCTTCACCTCGCCCGAGGTCGACGGGCGCCTGCGCCGCTCGCACCAGGCGGCGATCGAACTCCAGAACCCGCTGTCCTCCGAGCAGTCGCGGCTGCGGACCGAACTCCTCTCGTCGCTCCTCGAGGTAGCCCGCCACAACCGGGCCCGCGGCGCCGCCACGATCCGCTTGTTCGAAACGGGTGCGGTCTACCTGCCGCGCCCCGGAGAGGCCCTGCCGCGGGAGCCGTATCACGTGGCGGCGCTTTTGATCGGTGCGGTTCGTCCGGCCACGTGGCGGCACCCGCAACCGCCCCGGTCGGACTTCTTCGCCGCCAAGGGCGTGCTCGCCGGGCTGTTCGACTCGCTGCACGTGAGCTGGTCGGTTGAGGAGACCGAAGAGCCATTCCTGCACCCCGGCAGAGCCGCGTCGATTCTCATCGAGGGCGAGCGCGCAGGCTGGCTCGGCGAGGTCCACCCGCTCGTAACGGCGGAGTGGGAGCTCGACGATCCGGTGGCGGCGTTCGAGCTCGACCTTGATCTCGTCCCCGACCCGCAACCGATCATCTACGAGGACGTGCTCACCTTCCCCGCGGTCCGCGAGGACCTCGCGGTCGTGGTTCCGGAGGGCGTCAGCGCGACGCGGGTGATCGAGGTGGTGCGCCGGACCGGGGCCCCGCTGCTGCGCAGTGCCGAGGTGTTCGACGTCTATCGAGATCCCGAGCGAGTGGGGGAGGGAAACGTGTCGCTGGCTCTGCGCCTCAGCTACGGCGCTCCGGACCGGACCCTGACCGATGAGGAGGTGGCGGCCAAGCGGACGGCCATCGCCCAGGCTCTGACCGACGAGCTCGGAGGGCGGATCCGTGCCGGCTAGGGTCGCCGTGTTCGGCGCCGCCGGCTTCACCGGGGCCCTGGCGGCTCGGCTCCTGCACGCTCATCCCGAGTTCGAGCTCGCCTGGGTCACCGCCCGGAGCGATGTCGGCCGCCAGCTCGATGACCTCTACCCGCAGCACCGTGTCCCACTCGAGCTCGAGGAGCTCGACCTCGAGCGGCACGCCGACGTGGAGGCGGCGCTCGTCGCCTACCCCCACGGCGCCGCGGCGCCGCTCGTCGGCGAGCTGCGCCGGCGCGATGTCAGGGTGGTCGACCTGTCGGCCGACTTTCGCCTCCGCGACGCCGCCACCTACGAAGAGTGGTATCGGCGCCATGAGGCGCCTGAGCTTCTGAACCAGGCCGTCTACGGCCTCCCCGAGCGCTACCGCGAGGAGATCGCGGCCGCCGACCTGGTGGCCAACCCCGGCTGCTACCCGACGGCGAGTCTGCTGGCGCTGGCGCCGCTCGCCTCGGAGGGTGCGATCGGCGACGTGGTGATCGACGCCAAGTCGGGCGTCTCGGGCGCCGGTCGCGCCGCCACCGAGAAGACCCACTTCGTGACCGTGGACGAGAACGTCTCTCCCTACGGCGTGCCCCGCCACCGTCACATCCCGGAGATCGAGCAGGAGCTGGCTGCGCTCGGCTCCGAGGTCCAGATCACCTTCACCCCGCACCTGCTCCCCCTCGATCAGGGGGAGCTCGTCTCCTGTTACGTCACGGGCAACGGGGCGCTGGAGGAGCTCGACCTGCCCGAGCTCTACGAGAGCTTCTACGCCGAGGAGCCGTTCGTCGAGATCGTGAGCACGCCACCGGGCGTGCGGGAGGTGCGGGAGACGAACTTCTGCCGGGTCTCGGTCCACCGCGACGAGCGCACCGGCCGGGTGCTGGTGTTCAGCGCTCTGGACAATCTGTGGAAGGGGGCCGCCTCGCAGGCGGTGCAGAACCTCAATCTGATGTTCGGCCTGCCCGAGGGGCAGGGGATCAGTTGACCGCGGTGGCCGAGTCCCGCTGGATCCCGAGGCTGGGGCACGTCGAGGCCTCAGCCCAGCCCGGGCTGCCGGGCGGGTTTCGCGCCGCCGGGGTGGCGTGCGGGATCAAGGAGAGCGGCGCGCCCGATCTGGGGCTGATCGTCTCCGACATTCCGGAGACGACGAGCGCGGCACGCTTCACCCGCTCAGGGACCCAGTCGGCGCCTGTCCTTCTCTGCCGCGAGCGCTGCACACTCGGGGCCATCCGGGCCGTGATCGTGAACTCAGGCAACGCCAACGCCGCCACCGGTCTCCCCGGGCTCGAGGATGCCGCGCAGATGCAGAAGGTGGCAGCCGACGCGCTCGGTCTGGCTGGCGAGAGCACGGTCGCGGTGGCCTCCACGGGCGTGATCGGGGTGCCGCTTCCGGTCGACCTCGCCACCGCTGGCATCGCCGTGGCGGCCGAGCAGCTGCGCGGCGACGGGGAGCTCGACTTCGCGGAGGCCATCCGGACCACCGATGCCTATGCCAAGCGGGCGAGCGTCGAGGTGCAGCTTGGCGCCGGGACCGTGCATCTCACCGCGCAGGCGAAGGGAGCGGGGATGATCTCGCCGGGCTTCGCCACCCTCCTCTGCTTTGTCCAGACCGACGCCGCGCTCAGCCCGGAGACGTGCGACCTGCTCCTGGGGGTCACGGTCAAGCGATCGTTTGAGCGGGTCAGCGTCGACGGTCAGCTCTCGACCTCGGACACCGTGATCCTCCAGGCCAGCGGCGCCTCCGGGGTCCTAATCGCGGCCGAGACCGAGGATGAGCTGCGCTTCGGCGAAGCCCTCGACTCGGTCTTGCGCGGGCTCGCCCTCCAGATCGTCCGCGACGGCGAGGGCACACGCCGGGCCGGGCGGGTGATCGTCCGCGGCGGCGATCCGGCCGCCGTCGAGGCCGTGGCCCGCGCGGTGGCCAACTCGCCGCTCGTCAAGACCGCCCTCTACGGAGGCGATCCCAACTGGGGCCGAATCATCCAGGCCGTGGGAATGACCCTGCCCGGGACGGCGCCGCTTCCGGTCGACGTGGCCATCGAGGGGGTGCAGGTCTGTTCCCGCGGGACCGCGGTACCCCACGACACGGCGGCCCTGGCGGCGGCGGTCGCGCGCGATGAGGTCGAGTATGAGGTCGGGCTGCCCGGAGAGGGGGCGGAGACCGAGCTCTTCTTCTCCGACCTGGGCCACGAGTACATCACGCTCAATGCGGACTACACGACGTGAGGGACGTCGGCACCCTCCTCGAGGCGCTCCCCTACATCCGGGAGTTCCACGGCAAGACGGTGGTGATCAAGTACGGCGGCGCCGCGATGGACGATCCGGTGCTCAAGGAAGACTTCGCCCGCGACGTCGTCCTCCTCAAGTATGTCGGCATGAACCCGGTGATCGTGCACGGGGGCGGCCCGGAGATCACGAGCTACATGGAGCGCCTCGACCTCGAGGTCAAGTTCGTCGAAGGCCTGCGGGTATCCAATCCCCAGACAGTCGAGATCGCCAAGATGGTCCTCGTCGGCAAGGTCAACAAGGACATCGTCCTGCTGATCAACCGCCAGGGACAGCCGGCGGTGGGCATCTCGGGCGACGACGGGGCGCTCTTCCACGTCACCCGCCAGACCGCGCCCAGCGGCCGGGACGTGGGTCTGGTGGGCCGCGTCGACAACGTCAACGTGACGCTGATCAACCAGCTCGCCGTGGGCTACGTACCCGTGGTGGCGAGCGTCGGCGCCGATCGCGACGGGGTCTCCTACAACATCAACGCCGACGAGGCGGCCGGAGCCGTGGCCCGGGCTCTGAAGGCCTACAAGGTCGTCTTCCTGACCGACGTGGCGGGGTGGCTGAGGGATCCGGACGATCCCGAGAGCCTGGTCTCCGAGGCCGACACCGAGGTCGTGGAGGCGGCGCTTCCGACCGTTCAGGGCGGCATGCGGCCCAAGCTCCAGGCGTGCCTGGATGCCCTCTACGGGGGCGTCTCCTACGCCCACATCGTCAATGGACGGGTGCCCCACTCGCTCCTGCTCGAGCTGTTCACCGACGCGGGGCAGGGCACCAAGATCGGACCCGCGTCGTGAGCACGCTCGACGAGCTCCGAGACCTGGAGGAGCGCTACGCCATCGGCACCTACGTTCGCAACCCGGTCCAGTTCGTGCGGGGCTCCGGCGTCAGGCTGTGGGACGAGGAGGGAAACGAGTACCTCGACTTCCTGGCCGGGATCTCGGTGCTCAACGTCGGGCACTGCCACCCGCGGGTAATCGAGGCCGTCACCCGGCAGGCCGCCGCGCTCACCCACGTCACCAATCTCTATTACACGGAGCCCGCGCTCCGGCTCTCTGCCGTGCTCTCCGAGAGCTCCCTGAAGGGCAAGGTGTTCCTGACCAATTCAGGGGCCGAGGCGATCGAGGCCGCGCTCAAGCTGGCGCGCCGAAACCGGCCTCAGGGCCGGATCGTCGTGCTTGAGGATGCCTTTCACGGCCGCACCTACGGTGCCCTCTCGGCCACTCCTCAGGAGTCGAAGCAGGCACCGTTCGCTCCGCTCGTCCCCGGGATCGTGGTCGTGCCCAAGCACCCGGAGGCGCTGAGCGACGCCGTTGACGACGGGACGGCGGCGGTCCTGCTCGAGCCGATCCAGGGCGAGAGCGGGATCAATGTCTTGGACGACGAGCTCGTGGCCGCGGCCCGCGAGGCCTGCGACCGCAGCGGCGCCGTGCTCATCTTCGACGAGATCCAGTGCGGGATGGGCCGGACCGGGAGCCTGTGGGCCTACGAGCAGGTAGGCGTCACGCCCGACGCGATGACGACGGCCAAGGCCTTGGGCGGCGGATTCCCGATCGGCGCGCTCGTCACCGGTCCTCGCTTGGCCGACGTATTCCAACCTGGGGATCACGGATCGACGTTCGCCGGTGGCCCCGCGATCGCCTCGGCGGCCCTGGCTGCGCTGGAGATCTGCTCGGATCCGAGCCTCCTGTCGCGCGTGGGGGAGCTCGGCGGGCGGCTGAGCGCCGGACTCGAGCGCCTGCCGTTTGTCCGCGAGGTTCGGGGCCGGGGCCTGATGCTGGCCATCGACGTGGGCGAGGGGGTCGAGGCGCCCGAGCTGGCCAGGCGGGCCCTCCTTGAGCAGCGCTTGGTCGTCAACGCGACGGGACCCGAGACGATCCGGCTCGAGCCCCCCCTGATCGTCACCGAAGCCGAAATCGACGACGCCGTGGAGCGACTGGAAGGATTGGCCCCATGACCGAGCACATCATCCCCCGCACCGCCTCCTACGAGGCCGATCCCGCGGAGGTCGGGCGAGTCCTCCTCCTCTACAGCGGCGGGCTCGATACGAGCGTCATGCTCAAATGGATCCAGGATCAGTACCAGGCCGAGGTGGTGGCGCTCACGGTCAACCTGGGGCAGCCGGGGGAGGACCTCGAAGTCGTCAGGGAGAAGGCGCTCCATATCGGGGCAATCGACTGCCAGATCGTCGACGCCCGCGAAGAGTTCGCGCGTGACTACATCGTCCCGGCGATCAAGGCCAACGCGATCTACGGTGCCGGGTATCCGCTCTTCACCGCGCTCGGCCGGCCCTTGATCGCCAAGTTAGCCGTGGAGTACGCCCGCCGGAGCGGATGCGACACGATTGCCCACGGGTGCACGGGCAAGGGGAACGACCAGGTCAGGATCGAGGCCACGATCGCCACCCTGGCCCCCGAGCTCAAGGTCATCGCCCCTGTCCGGACGTGGCGCATGGGCCGCGACGAGGAGATCGCCTACGCCCGCACGCACGGGATCGCCGTCAAGGGCGGGACCGAGTTCGCTCCCTATTCGATCGACGACAACCTTTGGGGCCGCTCCAGCGAGGGGCGCTGGATCGAGGACCTGGCCCACGCCCCGGAGGATGACGTCTTCCAGCTCGTCACCCGCCCCGAGGAGGCGCCCGACGAGCCCGAGATCGTCACGGTCGGGTTCGAGCGCGGCGTTCCGGTGGCGCTGGACGGGCAGCCGATGGGCCTGGTCGACCTGATCGAGCGGGTGGGCGAGATAGGCGGCCGCCACGGGGTCGGGATCGTCGACCACATCGAGGACCGGATCGTCGGCCTCAAGGTACGCGACATCTACGAGGTTCCGGCGGCGGCCATCCTGCTCCTGGCCCACCAGGAGCTCGAACGGCTGGTGGGGACGATTCACCAGAACCAGCTCAAGCCGACGCTCGACCAGCGCTGGGCTTATCTCGTCTACGCCGGTCTGTGGTGGGAGCCGCTGCGTGCCGACCTCGACGCCTACATGGAGGCGGCCAATGAACAGGTCACCGGAAGCATCGGGGTCAAGCTCTTCAAGGGCTCGGCGCGGGTCGTGACCCGTGAGTCGCCCCACGCGGTCTACGACGCCAGGCTGGCCAGTTTCTCGGAATCCGGCGGCCTCTTCTCCCAGTCCGCCTCGCCCGGGTTCATCGAGCTCTGGTCGCTGCAGTCGCGGATGTCCTGGCAGGTCCGCCACGGGGGCCCGCCGCCCGTGGATGACCCGGTGGCAGACGCGGAGGCGCCGGTCGATCAGCCGATCGGCGAGCGCTAGAGCTTTTCTCCCCAGTTAGCGCCCAAGCTGGGTCCTCGGGACCGGCTGACATCCGGAGTGGCGCCTATGCTCGATTACCCGTCCGATGAGTACCGGCTGCGCCCATCTCCACGTCCATTCCGAGTATTCCCTGCTCGACGGCGCCTGCAAGATCGAGGCGCTGGCCGAGCGGGCGGCTGCCTTCGGCCAACCGGCCATAGGGCTCACTGACCACGGCGTCATGAACGGCGCCGTGGACCTCTACACGGCGTGCCAGAAGCACGGCGTCAAGCCGATCTTCGGCTGTGAGGCGTACGTCGTCGAGGACCACACGCGGCGGGGACCCGGGCGCCTTGAGCGCTTCCATCTCACCTTGTTGGCGGCGACGCCCACCGGCTATCGCAACCTGGTCAAGCTCTCCTCGGCCGGCTTCCTCGAGGGCTTCCAACGCGGAAAGCCGTCGGTCGACCTTGCCCAGGTGGCCGCCCATGCCGATGGCGTGATCGCCCTCACCGGCTGTCTCCAGTCGCGGTTCTGCCAATACCTGTTGGATGGGCGCCCGGCCGACGCCAAGGCCCACGCCGAGCAGCTGATCGACGCCTTCGGGGCCGAGAACGTCTATTTCGAGGTCCAGAAGAACGGCCTGGCCGAGCAGGAGCGGGCCAACGAGGGAATCGTTCGTATCGCCCGGGAGCTCGGGCGCCCGCTCGTCGGCACCGGCGACGTCCACTACCTGAGGCGCGAGGACTACCACCACCACGCGGCGCTTCTCTGCGTCCAGACCAAGTCGACGCTGTCCGAGCCGAAGATCACCTTCGACAACAACGAGTTCTACCTGCGTTCGACCGAGGAGATGACGAGCGCCTTCGCCGAGTGGCCCGAGGCGCTGGCGTCGACGCTGGAGATCGCCGAGCGGTGTGAGGTCGAGCTGGAGCTGGGGCGCCAGCTGATCCCGCGCTACCCCACCCCGGATGGTTCGAGCGAGCACGAATACCTGCGCTCGATGGTCCACGAGGGCCTGCGCTCGCGCTACGGGGACCCGGCCCCCGCCGAAGCGGTCGAGCGCGCCGAGATGGAGCTTGCGGTGATCGAGCGGATGGGCTTCAGCGGCTACTTCCTGATCGTCTGGGACTTCGTCAAGTACGCCAAGGACTCGGGGATCGCTGTCGGGCCGGGACGCGGATCGGCGGCCGGCTCGCTGGTGGCCTTCTCCCTGCAAATCACGGATATCGATCCCCTCCGCTATGACCTGCTGTTCGAGCGCTTTCTCAATCCGGAGCGGGTTTCCATGCCGGATATCGACATCGACTTCTCGGTCCGCGGGCGGGAGCGCGTGATCCGCTACGTGACCCAGAAGTACGGCAAGGATTGCGTGGCCCAGATCGTCACCTTCGGCAAGATGTTCCCTCGGGCCGCGACCCGGGACGCCGCCCGCGTCCTCGGCCACGACTACGGCGCCGGTGACCGCCTGGCCAAGCTGATCCCGGACCCGGTGATGGGCCGCCCGCCGAGCTTTGAGGACTGCCTGAAGGCGGGACAGCCGCTGCGGGCCGAGATCGACCGAGATGCCACGGCTCGGCAGATCGTCGACGTGGCCCAGGGATTGGAGGGGATCGTCCGTAACTCCTCGATCCACGCCGCCGCCGTGGTCATCGCCGACCGTCCGCTGACCCAGATCGTTCCCCTCCAGATCGCCGACGCGGGAACCGACGAGAACGGCGAGAAGGTGTTCCGGACCGTGACTCAGTTCACGATGAAGCCGGTCGAGCAGCTGGGACTGCTGAAGATGGACTTTCTTGGCCTGCGCAACCTGGACGTGATCGAGGACGCGCTCGACATCATCGAGCGCTCAACCGGCGAGCGCCCGGACATGACGACGCTCCCCCTCGACGACGTCAAGACGTACGAGATGATGGCCCGCGGCGACTCGGTGGGGGTATTCCAGTTCGAGTCCGAGGGCATGCGGGAGACACTCAAGAAGGTGAGGCCGTCCGAGCTCGAGCACCTGATCGCGCTCAACGCCCTGTACCGGCCCGGCCCGATGGAGAACATCCCCACCTACACGCGCGGGAAGCACAACCCGGACTCGGTTACCTACGCCGACGAGCGGCTGCGACCCATCCTCGAGGCGACCAACGGGGTGATCGTCTACCAGGAGCAGGCGATGCAGATCGCCAAGGAGATCGCGGGGTTCTCCGGGGCCAAGGCGGATGACCTCCGCAAGGCCATCGGCAAGAAGAACCGGGAGGCGATGGCCAAGCTCAAGCCGGAGTTCTTCGAGGGCTGCCGCAAGTCGGGCACCAGCGAGGCGGTGATCGAGCAGCTGTGGACGACGAACGAGCGGTCGGCCGACTACTCGTTCAACAAGTCGCACTCGGCCTGCTATGCCCTGATCGCCTACCGCACGGCGTGGCTCAAGGCCAACTATCCGGCCGAGTACATGGCGGCGCTTATCTCTTCGGTCATGGACACCAAGGACAAGGTCCCGTTCTTCGTCGCCCAGGCCGAGCAGATGGGGATCTCGATCCTGCCGCCCGATGTGAACCTCTCCGATCACGAGTTCGTGGTCGTGGACGGGAACATCCGCTTCGGGCTCGACGCCGTGAAGGGAGTCGGCTTTGCCGCCGTCGAGGCGATCAAGAAGGCCCGCCAGGAGGGGGGTCCGTTCCGGGACCTGTGGGACTTCTGCGCCCGGGTGGATGGCCGGGCCGTGAACAAGAAAGCGATTGAGGCGCTCGTCAAATGCGGCGCCTTCGGCTCCACGGGAGCCAGCCGCAAGGGCATGCTCTCGGTCCTCGAGCAGGCTCAGGGGGCGGGCCAGAAGGCTCAGCAGGATGCCCTCATCGGCCAGGGTTCGATCTTCGATTTGGGCCTCGACAGCGGCGCCGCCTCGGCCCCGGTCACCCCGAGCCACGCCCCGATCCCGTCGTTCGAGTTCGACCGCTCTGAAATGCTGGCCGCCGAGAAGGAATCGCTCGGCCTGTTCATCTCCGCCCATCCGCTCAAGGACGTGAGGGCGGCGCTCGATGTCCGCGTCGATTGTTCTCTCGCCGAACTCGCCGAGCGCCGTGACGGCGACTGGGTGACCGCGGGGGGGATGATCACCCAGGCCAAGCGGATTCGGACCAAGAAGGGCGACCCGATGATGTTCGCCACGCTGGACGACCTCGAAGGCTCAGTTGAGTTGCTGATCTTCGGCAAGGCGCTGGCCGGGAGCGAGGACGTCGCCACGACCGACTCGATCGTTCTCGTCCGCGGCCGGGTGGACCACAAGGATCGAGAGAAGACGTGCCTGGTCGTCCAGTCACTGGAGCGGTTCGAACCGACCCAGGAGGAGGTCGACTCGGCGGCCGAGGAGGCGGCGAGGAAGGTGACGGTGCCGAACATCCTCCGCCTCCGCCTCGACGCTACGGCGCTGGCGCCGACCGCGCTGGGCGACCTCAAGGATGTCCTGGGTGGTTTCCCCGGCGAGGCCGAGGTCCTGATCGAGCTTGAGACCTCAGGCGGGCGGCGGCGGCTGAAGCTCGGCCCGGACTTCCGGGTCGCCCGCGGCGCCGGCCTGCACGCGGAGCTCGACGCCCTGCTTGGCGCGGCGCTCCTGGCGCAGGAGGCCCCGCCGGTGACCGACGGGGAGGTGGTGGCGGTGGAGGCCGCAGCCTCGGCCGTGATCGCCGTCTCGGCCTGAGCGACGACTCAGCTGGCGAAGGCCTCGATCGCCCGCTTGAACTCGACCGGCCTCTCGGCCGCGATCATGTGCCCGCAGTCGGGAATGATCTCGACCGTGGCATGGGGAATCGCGTGGGCCAGGGCACGGGCGTGGGTGGGTCCGCAGATCAGGTCGAGCTCTCCCGTCAGTACGAGCGTGGGTGCCTGCACGTCACCGAGGAGCGGGCGGACGTCGATCCTCTGCCAGAGGCCGCTCTCCCAGACCTTCGCCGCGTCGAGGTTGGTCCGGCCCTCGCGGCGGTAGATCTCGATCATCCGAACGACGCCGGGGCGGTCCGGATCGGCCGTATAGAGCGGTAGGACCACGGACATCATCTCGTCGACCTGGCTGGACTCGGTGGCGGCCAGGACCCGCTCGGTCCAGGTGTTCCACGTCTCCTCGGCCTCGCTGAACCACGGGGCAGCGGAATGACGCGCAAGCATGGCGCGCATCTCCTCGGCCGCCTCCTCGCCCGCCACCTCCTCCCCCGCCACGCGAGTGGAGATGGCGATGCACCGGGTCGTGGGCTCGGGGAACAGGGCGGCATAACTCACCGCCACGACGCCGCCGAAGGAACCGCCCATGATCGTGGCCCGGTCGATTCCCAGGGCCTGGCGGACCTCGTCGTAGAAGCGGGCGTGGCCGAGGTGGTCGTAGTCGGAGGGATCCTGAGGTGGCGATGAGTGTCCGCTCCCGGGAGGATCGATCAGATGGACCGCGAAGCGGTCGGAGAGGAGCTCGGCGTCATCGCGCAGCAGGCTGGCGCTGAAACCGGGCCCGCCCATGAAGTAGAGCGCGGGCTCCCCTTCACCGATCACCTCATAGGAGGCCTGACGGCCGCCGGGCAGCTCGACCAGGTCGCGGAGCTCGGTCATGGAGCAGACCCTATCTGGTGGGCTCCGGGACCCAGGGACCGTGCCAGCCGCCGTAGCGGCGGACGAGGTCGTCGGCCTCGTTCGGTCCCCAGGAGCTTGGGTCGTACGTAATGACGTCGGGCGGTGAGTCGAGCAGGGGCTGCACGATTCGCCAGGTCTCGTCGACCATGTCCTGACGCAGGAAGTACATGCTGTCGCCCTCGATGGCGGCGCGGAGCAGGGCCTCGTAGGGCGTTGGTCCCGCGCCGCCCTGCTCGGCGAACTCGAGGTCCAGGTGGACCGGTGCGGGGCCTTCCGCGTCGGCTCGACGGGCGTCGAGGACGATCCGGACTCCCGCGGCCGGGTCGATCTTCACGACCATCTGGCACGGGTCGGCTTGCCGCCCCGCGGCCGGGGGGATGAAGAGAAGCCGCGGAGCTCGCTTGAAGATGAGCCGCACCTCGGTCTCGGTGACCGGCAGGCACTTGCCGGTCCGGATAAAGAAGGGAACGCCAGCCCAACGCCAGTTGTCGATCTCAAGCCGCAGCGCGCAAAAGGTCTCAGTGGTGGACCCCTGGCTCACGCCGTTGATATCCAGATACCCGTCGTACTGCCCGCGCACGTAGTGCTTGGGATCGGCGGCCGGCATCGACCTGAACACGTTGAGTTTGG